>UMJW01034908.1_pt1 | contig 14825 bp, 10 predicted proteins | sample 1966151 | NCBI WGS metagenome assembly UMJW01 (sample SAMEA4836160, study PRJEB28245) | human gut metagenome | biome: gut microbiome; material: fecal sample | place: Denmark | collected 2008
CGTTGCTCCGCGCACCTTCGCCGCCGGCCCCTTCGGCGGTACGCTGCTGCGGACGGGCAGAACCGTTCGCCTCTCTCTCCGCACCGGAAGCGGATTTTCCCTGCTGTTTCGCACCCGCCGGCCGGTCGCCGCGACGGTTATCAGCGACTGCCTTCCGCCCCGTTGGGTGTCTGACGCTGGGGTTTTCCCTGACCGTTCTGCCGGCCGTTACTTCCCTCGCGGCGGCGGTTGTTCCCACCGTTGTTCCGCACGACTTCGCCGCCGGCTCCTGCGGCAGTACGCTGCTGCGAAACGCCTCCGTCCGGAACACTTCCGCCGCCCGCGCCGTTTTTCGCCTGACGCTGTCCCTCCTGCCGCGGCCGCTGTCCGTCGCCACGCTGTTCGTCCCTGCCACGGCCGCCGCGCGATTTCTTCTTTTTCCGGGTGTTGTCGAAACGGGTGATGCTGTCCTCCCCGATGACATTCACGAAACCGGGGTCCACCTCCTGCCGCGGAGCGGCTCCCCCCGCTTCGAGCCTGTCGGGTTTGATGCCCCTGGCATTCATTTTCATGATTTCACGCACCCGTTCGACAGGCAGCGACACGAGACCGGCCATAGAGCCCGGCGCACTGCTGAAACTCATGGTACGGGCAAGGATATCGTTCTTGACGAAATAGTAGTCCCCGTCCAGAGCCTGGAGAGGTTCCGACACACGCGGAAACTCCTTCCGGGCATCCATATAATCGTCGTATTCATATACGAGACAGCATTTCAATTTGCTGCACTGCCCCGCCAGCTTCTGCGGATTGAGCGATATGTCCTGCGTACGGGCGGCATTGGTGGTCACGGACATGAAACTCGATATCCAAGAAGCGCAGCACAGTTCGCGGCCGCAGGAACCGATGCCTCCGATGCGCCCGGCCTCCTGCCGCGCACCTATCTGCTTCATCTCCACCCGTATGTGAAAGACCTCCGCGAAAACTTTGATAAGCTCGCGGAAATCCACCCGTTCGTCGGCGATATAGTAAAAGATGGCCTTTATCTTGTCACCCTGATATTCGACATCGCCTATCTTCATGTTGAGATTCATCTCGGCGGCTATCTGCCTCGCCTTTATCATCGTACCATGCTCGAGAGCGATGGCCTCCTGCCACTTCTCGATGTCATACGGCTTGGCCTTGCGGTAAATCTTCTTGAACTCGCCGTTCTGCGGATTGAAGCCCACGCGGCGCATCTGCCTGGCCACCATATCGCCCGACAGGGAGACGATGCCGATATCATGCCCCGGAGCGGCCTCTACGGCCACGATGTCGCCCTCTTTCAGAGAGAGACCGTTGACATTCTGGTAGTATCCTCTGCGGGTATTCTTGAACCGCACCTCGTATATGTCGCCGGGCAGCGTGTCGGGGTAATCTTTCAGCCAGTCGGTCACATGCAGTTTGAAGCAGCCCTCGCATACGCCGGCGGAGAGCTCCTCGCCTCCACAGCCGCAAAATTCGCAGCCCCTGCCCATATCGAGCGTACAGTCCTTTTTATCTTTCTTATCTTGAAACAGTTCCATTTGTCGTTCCGTATTTGTCAAACGTATGAAAAGCGGATATACGGCTAAGCCGCCGGGGAGCCGCACACCCTTCCCCGTATTTTACAAAGATACTCAGACTGCGGATAAATACCGCTGCCGAGCCCCTTTTTCCATGCTGTTTTTATTCCGCATGCACAACGGACGCACTGCGCTTCATCTGCTTCCGGTAACGGGCATTGTAAAGTACCGCAGCGACTGCCAGGCCTATGATGAGCCCCATCCACAATCCCGAAGCACCGACCTCCGTACCGAACGCGAGGCAGTACCCTATCGGCAGGCTGATGACGATGTAGGAGATGAATGATATCCACATGATGCTCTTTACGTCCTGAATACCGCGCAGAATGGCGACCGAACTCGCCTGCAGGCCGTCCGATATCTGGAACACGGCGACGAACACCAAAAAACGGGCCGCCATCTCTATCACTTCCGGGTCGGAGGTGAAGAGCATCGGAATATAGCGCCGCAGCGAAATGAACAGCAGCGCCGTCACGGCGTTCCACATCAGACCCAGTCGGTATGCCGTCCCCGCATAGCGCCTTATCTCGCACCAGTCGCGCTGGCCGTAGGCATGGCTGACGCATATCGTGACGGCAGAACCGATTCCCAGGATTATCATGAAGGCGAAATTGGAAATCACCGAAGCTATCTGGTTGCCGGCCATCTCCACCGTTCCCACCCATCCCATCATGATGCCCGTCAGGGCAAAGGCACTGCCCTCCATGAACATCTGGAGCGATATCGGCGCCCCCACGCGGATAAGGGAACGTATCATCTCCCATGAGAAATTCTCTCTGCGGAACAATCTGAAATAGCGGTAGAAACTGTCGCGGCGATAAAAATAGACGATGATGAGAACGGGTGTCAATACACGGGAAATCAGTGTCGCAAGTCCGGCCCCTGCGGCACCCATCTCGGGAAACCCCCAATGACCGTAGATGAACAGCCAGTTAAAGACGACATTGATGGCGTTGGAAGTGATGATTATCGCCATCGCCACCTTGGTGTTGCCCACCCCTTCGAGGAACTGCTTAAAGGATGCGAACACCATGAATGGGATGACCGAAACGGCCACATAGCCGAAGTACGGCACGGCCTGCCGGACAACCTCGGGCGACTGTCCCATGTGCCACATGAAGGGACGCACGGCCATGGCCAGCAGAAAGATGCAGACGCCCATGCAGCCGTAGAAGAGGATGGAGTTCTGAAGATAGGCGGCCGACTTGCGATGGTTGCTCACGGAGTACATCTCTCCGACCAGTGGCGTCAGTCCGAGCGACATCCCCGTCCCGAGGACGAAAAGCATGAAGAACACCGCGTTGGCAAACGACACGCCCGCAAGCGGCACGGCACCGAGCCGGCCTACCATGGCGTTGTCCACAAGCTGTACGAGTATCTGTCCCGCCTGCGAAAGTATGACGGGAAAGGCAAGAGTCAATACCCGCCTGTAATATCCTGAACGGTTGAATTTTTCCATTAGTGAAACCTTTGCATCGCCCCCGCCGGGCTTCCGGCGGCCCCGTTCCGCATCCTTCGCGGTCGGGCGGCATCCGGTCCGTACCGGTCGGTCAAGGAAGACTGCCCGCCAGCGTTCCCACCGCTCCGGGACACTCCGCCGCAACGGAGCGTCATGCGTAGAACCCCTCCCCCGCAAAGCAGCGGCACACGGAACCATTGTTCTATAAGCCCCGCAAAAGTACTGAAAATTTCCGCAGCCGCCAACCGTATAATACGCCGGCAGAAAGGGAAGAACATACACAGGGCGCACCCTGTCTCCACGGTGCGCCCTGTCCTACGGCCGCCGCATGCCTCAGTCGATTACCCTGCCGAGCTGCGCATCGACCGACTGCATGAACTCCTCGTAATTGTCGGGGGCGAGCCTGTTCTCGTAGAGCAGCAGCATACCCGGCAGCATGCAGCGAAGCCCCTCCTCCACGGCAGCCGCCTCTCCGGCCGTGTAGGTTCCGTCGGCAATGCATTCCGCCAGACGGGGTTCGCACAGCCTGCCGAGGAGCCCCGTGATAAGGGCCGCCGTCTCGGTACGGTCGCCGAAGCCGCCGAGCCGTTCCAGAAAGAAGAGCTCGAAAACTCCCGGATACTCCACGAAATACTCCACATAAGCCCGGGCCGTTCGACGCAGCCCCTCCCTGCCGGGAGCGCCCCCCTCCGTCCGGGCTGCCACGAAATCGCCGACCTCCTGACAGAAATCCTCCACACAACGGAAAAGCAAGTCGTTGATATCCTTGAAATAGTTATACAGCGTCGCATAGGAATAGCCGGCGCGGTATGCCACATTGCGTACGCTCACGCCTTTCAGCCCCTCCGCCCTGAGCAGATTCTTGGCCGCATCCAGAAAATAGGTCTTTATCCTCTCTTCCTGAATCTGTCTGTTTCTCATTTTCCAATCCCTTTCTTCTAAACGTTAACAATTTCCACCTGCGTGGACACGATACCGGCAATGCGTCTTACGCAGCCGGCCCTGCATCGGGAGCAACCGCCCCTCTCTGAAAATGCGCCCCCTCGTCGCGCAAGGGGGCGCACCACAAACACAAAAACTAATATTGAAGAGAAAAACATTTCCCGTTCCGGTTTCCCGGAATAAGCGGTCCGTCTCGGATTCGCTTTTCATCAGGCGGAAGCCCACGGGACTTCCGCCTCTCCTCCCGGCATGTCACAAACCATCTCAATACCCGCCGGTACGGCACGCAAGCCGCCGGTACCGGCCCTGTCCGAATGCCGGAAGTCATTCCATCCGGTACGCAGAGCGCACCCTATACTTTCACCTATGCTATGTGGGGATGACCCGCCGGTGCCCGGCGCACGAGCGCAACACGTCCGCCGACAAACTCGACCGATACCGTATCCCCTCCGCAGACCTCCTCGCCCACTATCATCCCGGCGAGAGGCTCCTCGACATATTCGAGCAACATCCGCCGGAGCGAACGGGCTCCGTAACGCGGCTGGAAGCCGAGCGCCGCAAGCTCCTCGCGGGCATCTTCGGAGAGCTCCAGCGTATAGCCCATCGCAGCAGCCCGTTTCGCAATCCGCCCGAACTCGATATCGACTATGCGCTTCACGTCGTCGAGCGAAAGCGTATTGAATACCACGATATCGTCTATGCGATTGATGAACTCCGGAGCGAAGGTATCCTCCAACGCACTCCGATAGTCACCGTCGCCGTTCTGTTCCTCCAGGGTGCAAAGTCCGGGCGCATCGTAGCCTATAACGGGCGGACGGGAGGCTGCACGGCGCGAGCCCACATTGGAAGTCATGATTATCACCGTATTCCGGAAATCCACCTTTCGGCCGAGCCCGTCGGTAAGCTGTCCCTCGTCGAAGAGCTGGAGCATGATGTTGAACACGTCGGGATGAGCCTTCTCTATCTCATCGAACAGCACCACCGCATAGGGTTGGCGGCGTACCGTTTCGGTCAGTTGTCCACCTTCGCCGTATCCGACGTATCCAGGCGGAGAACCGATGAGGCGGCTCACGTTGTGTTTCTCGGAATACTCGCTCATATCTATCCGCACCAGCGCATCGCGCCTGCCGAACATCCACTGCGAAAGTTCCTTGGCCAGCAGCGTCTTCCCTACGCCCGTAGGCCCCACGAACATGAACACGCCGATGGGTTTGCCCGGGTCCTTGAGTCCAGCCCGCGAACGCTGTATCGCCTTCGTAACCTTGCCGATAGCTGCGTCCTGCCCTACCACGCGGGACGCCAGATGGCCGTACATATCCCTGAGTCGGGCCCGTTCGTCGCCGGAGACCTCCTGTACCGGTATCCCCGTCATGGCGCTTACCGCTTCGCGGATATTTTCGGGCGTGACCAGACCGGGACTGAGACGTACTTCGCGCTGCCAGTCAGCCCTGATTTCCTTTATCTTGTCTGCAAGCGCAATCTCCCTGATACGGGCCTTGGCCGCGGCTTCGTAATTCATCCCCTTGGCCGCCGACCGCTTCTCCTCCCCTGCAGCCTGAAGCGCTTCCTCGAGCTCCGAAATGGCCTCGGGTTCGTGACGGGCGAAAAGACGCGCCTTGGAGCCCGCCTCATCGAGCACATCAATGGCCTTGTCGGGGAAATACCGGTCCGTCACATACCGGTCGGTCAACTCCACACATGCGGCGAGGGCCTCGTCCGAATACCGGACGTGATGGTGCTGCTCGTACCGCTCCCGAAGCCTGTGGAGAATCCGCAGGGTATCCTCCCTGGAAGTAGGTTCCACCACTATCTTCTGGAAACGCCGCTCAAGCGCCCCGTCGTGCTCGATGCTCTCCCGGTATTCGTCGAGCGTGGTAGCCCCGATACATTGCAGTTCGCCTCGGGCGAGCGCCGGTTTGAGGATGTTTGCCGTATCGAGTCCGCCCTGCGTGGCACCTGCTCCCACGATGGTATGTATCTCGTCAATGAAGAGAATGACATCCCTCTCTCTTTTCAGGCCCTCCATGAACTCCTTGACACGCTCCTCGAACTGTCCCCTGTATTTGGTGCCTGCCACCAGCGACGCCACATCGAGCGAAAAGACACGCTTGCCGTAAAGTGACGGCGGTACGTCGTGCGAAACGATGCGCAGGGCGAGCCCCTCCACTATCGCACTCTTGCCCACACCCGCCTCGCCTATGAGTATCGGGTTGTTTTTCTTGCGCCTGCCGAGTATCTGGATGAGCCGGTCAATCTCCGTCTCCCGCCCAATCACCGGGTCCACCCCGCCCGCAGCCGCAGCGGCGGTCAGGTCGGTTCCGTATTTTTCAAGCTCCTTCAGCACGGATTTTCCATGGGGCTTGACGTCGTTCCGTTCCGTATCCTCTTCATCCGGCCGCTCCCGGCCGTCGCCTGCCGTACCGCCGTATCCCGTATCCTTGGGATCAATCCGGAGAATACGGATGTTGCGCAGCGCATTCATCTCCATATAGTAGTCCTCGTCGAACGGCAGGTCGGAAATCATCTCCGCCACCAGATTCCGGGGAATATTGAACGTACTCAAAACCCGGGAGCTGGCGAATTTCCTGCTCCGGAGCAGATAAAGCAGGAAATGGCCCGTATTGACGAGCGGCTCGCCCCCTTCCTGCCCGAATTCGGCGCATACCTTTCGGAGCGCCGCCATCAGATTGTCGTATAGTTTTCTGTCGGCCGCGATGTTCTCCTGCGTCGCGCTTTCCAAATCCTTCTCAATCCTCACCTTTATTTGGTACGACTCCCAACTTTTGATGAATTTGCCCAGGATGTGGGCTGCGTGACAATTACCCTCTTCAAGCAGGAAAAGAAACGCTCGGTCAACGGGATTGCCGCCGCCGGCCCTCTGCGAAGCCAGCAGGCCGCGTGCGAGGGCGTTTTCGAGTGCTTTTGTCTGTTTGAGTTTCATGATAAATCCTTGTTAATTGTCAAATAAATAACGAGACATCCCACCCTCATATTTTACGCATCATATTTTACATTCCGGAAAGACGCCGAAACCATCGACACACACCACTGGAATACAAACACATAAACACTATTAAAATTTTTTATTAATTGTTGCTTATTTTTGGATATCGTAGCTATTCGAGCACACACGGTCTGGCGGAAGACAAAAAAAGCAACCCTTTTCCGGGTTGCTTCCTACAGAGAAACTCTGCGGCCTAATCCACGCGCTCGAACTCGAAAGGCTCTGCCTCCACGAAGAGAGAAGCCGTATTACCGGCATAAGTCCGGCCGCCCACCAGGTCGAGCATCCTGACCGGCGCCCCCTCCGAAAAATCCACATCCTTCATATCCACCCAGAAAATATTGGGATAAAGCGTGGATTCGAAATAATACACCCTGTTCTTCTGGTCGGACACCGTCCGCCAGCGGGTGGAGGAGATATTGGGCTGGTCGGGAACGCTGATGCCGAGCGGAACCGAGACATTGCGTATGACGCTGAATATGCCGGCAACCGCCTGCCGGGTATCGGCTGTCTGCGGAAGCGCATCCACATAGAAGGAGGCCCGCACGAAGCGGTCGGCCGCCCTGTTCGTTCCGGGCAGGAAGGTCAGTCCGCCGATGTTCTGCCAATAATCGTCCAGAGCCAGCTGCCGGTCGAACAGCGGCGAGTTGGTCATCACCCTGTATGCCGGACTGTGATGAACGGACAGAGCCCCGTCCACATATTCGAATATGGCACTGTCGCCCGCTGCATCCGATACGGAGAGGTGCAGGGTAGCCATTCTCGAACCGTCCGGCATCATGCCGGAGACCACCTCGAACCGTCCGCTCTCCATCTCCGCCACCGCCTCGTCCACGGTCGCACAGGTATCGAGTATGTACTGTACCCATGCTGCGATGGAAAGGCCGGGCGTGGAACCGTCCCACTCCGGATAGGCCGATTCGGCGAGCCACAGCAGATTCGCCACGAGTCCCGCCTCATTCATGCCGTCGGTACTGCATATATCGTATGCCGAAGTCACCACGCTGCCGTACCGGGAGGTCCACGTCAGGGGGTTGCCCCCCACTTCGCCGCTGCGCTCCATACCGCGCGGGAATATCCACAAATTGCTCCGGCTGTCCTCCTTCCAGTCCATGGAACGGGCCGTCAGTACGGTTCCGTCGGGCCCCACATAAACCACTCTCGTACACGCTTCCGCCCTCTCCGGGAAAGCGACGGCCAACGCCCCTGCGAGGAGCGCGGCACACAAAAATCCGCCTTTCATACTATACCTGTTTTTTCGGTTATATACTGTTCCATGCACATTTCACGCCAAAAGCCTCCGCCCAATCCGCCGCAGAACCGCCGCAGGCACCGGAGCACCCGCTCATAGCCATGAATCATTCGCATGCGCCGACGCACCGCACGTAATAAAAACACATTATCTTTATTTTCCTACATATTAGTTTGGTTGTTCAATAAATAATCATTAATTTGCATACAGATAAACCATATGATTTAAAATCGGTTGACTACTCGTCTGCATGACGTATTCCCGGCCACAGACAGGACACACATTACGATTAAATAAAACATACAAACGATGAAATCAATCATCAAATTGACATTTTGGCCCACGTTCTTACTGGCAGCCGTAATGTTCACGGGCTGTACGAAAGGGCCGGACAGCTACCTTCAGCTACAGTCCGAACTTTATACGTTCGATGCTTCGGGCGGAGAGAATCTGCTCATCTTCTCCACGGATTCACCGTGGAGCGTGGAGACGGAACCGCTGACCACGACAGGGTCCGCATTCGCTGCACAGCGGAAAGCATGGTACAGCATCACCCCCTCCTCCGGCCCGGCGGGCGAGAACCTGCGGCTGCAGGTGACCGTCGGAGAGAACGACACCTATTCCGAACGGGGAGTGTTCCTCGTGCTGCGTGCCGGGACGCGCGAGGAGCGCATCGCAGTCCGTCAGCGTCAGAAGAATGCGATTCTGTCCGGACAAAACGATTATGCAGTCTCCTGCGAGGAGCAGACGCTGACCGTGGAGGTGCAGGCCAACGTCGCATACGAAACGGTCGTAGAGAGCGGGCAGCAATGGATAAAAGAGGCGGAAGCGCCGACCGACACGAAAGCGCTCGAAACGACGGCGCACGCCTTCCGCATTGCCGCCAATACCGAAGAACGGGAACGCAAGGGCGTGGTGCTGTTCCGCAACACGGAGACGAAGCTCTGCGATACGCTGACCATCGTACAGGCGGCATGGACAGACCCGACTCCGGAGCTGACCGCGCTCACGGCGCTGTACGAATCCACGGGCGGCGACGGCTGGACGCACAACGACAACTGGTGCAGCGACAAGCCTCTGAACGAGTGGTACGGTGTGGAGACCGACCTCTCGGGACGCGTCATCGCCCTCCGCCTAAGCAACAACAACCTCACGGGCGAATTGCCGGACGAACTGTCGGGCCTGACCGTCCTACGCCATCTCGACCTCAGCCACAACGATATCGGAGGTACGATAAACAAGCAGGGACGCCCACCGAAAAATGGCACTTACAGTTTTATGGATACCATGCATGAATTGATAGCCATCGACCTCAGTCACAACCGCATCGAGGGCGGCCTGCCGTTTTGGTCGGAGTGGACGAGTAAAAGCCACAAATTCCTGGATTACATTGATTTCTCGTACAATGAACTGGACAGCAATCTGCGGGAGTGGACGGCGCTTTTCGACGGGCGCAACCTCGACCTAAGACTGAATTACAACAAAATACCGACCGGCTATGTACCCGATATTTACCTGAATTACCACAGTTGGCCTCAGATGAGCATGGCGATAGCGCGGCAGCGGGCCGACAAAGACACGGGGTTTATGGACGGTGCACAACTGCCCGATTTCCTCTTCGACGACCTGACAACGGGCCAGACACTCCGGGTACAGGATATTTGCAAGGACAACTGCATGACCATGCTGCTGTCGTGGGACCCCCTGCAGGAGAAATCCGTCCGTTTCGCCGAAACCACGGTGCAACGACTGCATAAGCTCTACCACGGCCAGGGGTTCGACGTAATAGCCGTAATTCCGAAGGGAGAGGAGTACCGCAGGGCGGCGGAGGAATACCTGCGGACCCATGAAACGGAATGGTACATCTGTTCGGACTATCGGACGCTCAGCGGCGAAGAGCTTGTCCTACCCGGCGCCCCCTATCCGAGTTACATGCTCTTCGACGCAGAGGGAATCATCGTAGACGAGATATACGAAGGGAAAAACATCCCCCCCTCTTTCAGTATGGGACCATGGCAGCCTTTGGAAGATATCCTTTCTCTCGGATTCGACTATTACGTGTCGCTTTGTTTTTACGAGCACGTCGGGGCATGCAAATACGAAAGCACGGATTATTCGATGGACAAACAGTACGAACTGCTGCACGCGGCCACACGGGGCGACGGCGTGGATATCGTGCTGATGGGCGACGCCTTCACGGACATCGATATCGAAGTCGGCCGTTACCGGCAGATAATGGAAGCCGCAAAAGACGCGCTTCTCTCCGTAGAACCCCTGAAAACGTATAAGGACTACCTCAACATCCATATGGTTTATGCCGTATCAAAGCATGCGCAACCGCGAACAAAGGATTGGCCGGCCGATTATGAAACGGCATTGGACATCGGCTTCATCACTAACTGGGGGCTGCAGATGAGCCATGGGGGCCCGACCAATTTATCGGATTACACACAAGACCACGAGAGGCTGCAAACGGCCAAAGTGTGGGGGTTTGTAGTGAACAACTGCCCGGGAGCAGGCGCCGGATATATCAATCCACCGTACCAGCCGAGTTTCGGCACAATAGGATATCTGGATGGCACTTTTTACTTTACAGTGGTACATGAAGTGACCGGTCATGCCCTCGGATTGTTGGGAGACGAATATGGCCACAATCAGACCACCCCTACATCAGGAGCAATAGAAACCATCCACTACGGGCATCGTGTCGGTACACATCTCAATCTCTCCCTGACCGACGACCCGGCCAGCGTCCCCTGGGCGCATCTTATCGGAGATTCACGGTTTCCGGATGTGGGAATCTATCGGGGGGCAGCAATTACCTGTATGGCGTATGGCACGCATCGCCGAGATGTATAATGCACTCAGACCCAGGGTGGCCGTATTTCGATACGGTATGCAGGGAACTGCTCGTGAGGCGTATTCTGACCTTGGCGGGAGAAGAGTACACTTTCGAAAAATTTCTGGAAAACGACAAAATGGATTATTGACAACCGACAAACTGCCGGAAGGCAGTCATAATCATTTTATCAACTGGCAAATAACATGGGATTCGGGTGCATATCCCATGCCCTGATGCGGTATGTACCCTGACAATCGTTATCAACGATTCGATAACCGATTAACACCGACACCTGCACATGTCCATTCATGTGCAGGTGTCTTATTCTCACGCTTTGCCGGTCGGCACCGAGCATTGTGCGAACAGCAAAGTTCCGTTCCAAACGGCATCCGTAACCGTCGACGCACCGGTCGCAACAAGAGACCTTTTATTATAATATACCTGTTTTTTTCGGTTATATTCTTTCCATACGCCACGCCAAAAGCCGCCGCCCAATCCGCCGCAGATACCGAAGTACCCGCGGCGGCCAACACAAACCACTACACATTATCCGGACGCAAGCCCCGTCAGAAACCGCCATCCACTATCCATACCCGACGGGGATTGTCGTTCCTCAGCGCCAGACACAGAGATTCACGCGAACCGTCCTTCAGAACGACCTCCACCGGGACGAAGAGCCCCGGATAGAGTCCGGAACGGAAGGCACTCCCGACGTGCATCAGCTCCGCCCCGCCGTAACGTTCCAACAACCCCTCCCGGTCATAAAGAACGGCCAACATACCGTCCGCCACATCGAGCCGGAGGTCGCGGAATGCCTGAAACAGCCGAACAACGGTCTCCTCCGCCGAATCGGACGGATACATAGCCGCAGCATACCGTCCATCTACATCCCGCCACACATACCCCTCCGGCAGGGAAACGACAGCCTTCTCATCGACAAGGACATTGTAACCGACGGCAGCGACCTCCAAAACCAATACCTCACGGCGACCGTCAAGCACGTAGACCTTCAATCCCTTCAACAAATTGGTCGCACTATCGAAACGATATTCACGACGGGTATCGGATTCGTCAATCGAGCCATTGAACAGATAGTCGTTTCTAAAATCACCACGCGCCTTCGCCCTCACAGTCAACAACACCTCATCGCCTTCGTCGCGCACAGAATACCGGACACCTTCGTGCGCTTCGGCTGCTTCCTTCTCTTTCATGAGCACCAAACGAGGGTCGAGGAGCACCGCAAACCACTCTTCGAAGTTACTCCCGACCGGCCCCGTTACTCCCGACCGACTGTCGGCCAACCACATGTATTTCCTCCGGCCATCGCACATTGCCGTACGGCCTGCCTTTTCAAGCCGCCACCGGCAGGTATCCCCGAACAATACCGTCAGGATATGGTCCGTAAAGTCCGCTTCAAGGTCGATACTGCCGAAACCCTCTGCCGGCATCGTACGAACCTTCACCTCCATCACCATATTTTCCACCCTATCCATCCCGCGCAGCGAACTGTTCAACTGTGCCGCTGAAGCCATTGCTTCCGAAGGACCGGTCAATACGGCCATCCACACTGCCGCGGCAACCAATACCACGGCTGCGGCGGCATAACCAATCCGCCGGACTGCGACCGCCGGGCGTTTTCTGTGCTTCGCGGCGGCACGGGCCAGCACTTCCCGCTTCAGCGTTCCCGGCGCCACAGGAACCGCCTTGGGCTCCAACGAACGCATTAACCGATAATACGCTGCGCACTCCTCACAATGAGCCATATGCATCCGCATCTCCGCAGAGACTTCTCCATCGGACAGGTCTCCGCACTTATCTTTGAAATCATCGCATTTCATAGCTTTCCCTTTTTTTCAATCGTTCGCATTTTTTCAATACCATACCTGAACCTCGATTTGACAGTCGGTAGCGAAACGCCAAGCATATCGGCTATCTCCGCAAACCGAAGTCCATCCACACATCTCATTCGCACGACCTCCGCCTGCCTTGCAGGCAGACCCTCCAGCATGCTGCCGATACGCACGTATTCATGCATCCACTCCTCCTCCGTACCGGTTTCGTCTGCAACACCCACGCTTTCCAGCGGAAGAGTCCCGGTGTGCCGCCTTTTTTCCGTCCAATCGCAGCAGGCATTCGAGACACACCGAAACAGATAGTTTTTCAAATCCCCGACATGCGCAAGGTCGCGACTGCTGTCAACCATTTTGAGAAACACATTCTGTACGATATCCTGCGAATCCGCCAGGGAACCGGTACGGAAAAAAGCGAAACGGAACAACGCATCCTGATAGAGCTCAATCACACGCTCCAGTTCATCCAATCTTTTTCCAATCATAAATTCTACTTACGGCCGTTCACTCATATGACGGCAGAAAACCGGTAAAAGATTTAAAAAGGCGATAGAATTTTAATTTCACCGAAAACAGCAACGCTCTTCCATACCGGTCCGGCAATCCACACCCGCCATACGGTTGGTTCCCAACACCCGAAAAAACACAGTCCGCAACGAAAACGGGCCGCAAGGCCACAAGCCAGGCCCCGTCCGGGTCTGCACCCACAACACGGGCCGACCGAACCTGCCTCCCGCAACGGTCAAATATCTCAAGCAAACATGGATGCGTCCGTTCCAATCATTTCACTGTCTTTCCGCCAAACGACCCTCCGGCAAGCATGCAACAATGTGCGCTGCTCATTGCCCCGGCAAACAGGGAACGCCTTCCCTGCCGGGAACGGCATAAAACATAAAACACGAAAGGCGACCAGCAAATCTTCCTGCTGTCGCCTCTCGTATTCCGGCACCGCGTCTTACATCTTCCCGGCCGTCTTCTGCGGAAAGAGAGGGATTCGAACCCCCGGAGCCTTGCAGCTCAACGGTTTTCAAGACCGCCGCAATCGACCACTCTGCCATCTTTCCGGACACAAAAGTATAACCTCTTTTCGACTTATCCAAACCGGCGGCCGGACGGTACAGCACCGTTCCGCAGCCATACCGACGGGTTATCTCCCCACGATGCCGCTCCGCCCGCCGCACAGCCCGGCCCCGTCCTACGGCATGTCAACGGTCTGTATCTGCGGACGGCGCCGCAGGCACAGCCCCTCGCTTAATACCGCGAGACGAAACGACAAGGTTTGGATTTGGAGATTATTTTTAGTTATTTTGTGGAACGGGCAGCAACGTGCCCCCTGCCCGCCGAACCATCCGTATCACCATCGCAAGACCGACTTAAAATGAACAAGACGCAGTTAATCGAATCCATCTCCTCGGAAGCGGGAATATCCAGAGGCGAAGCGAAAAGGAGCCTGGAGGCTTTCATGAAAATAACAACCGCCGCGCTCATCAGCGGCGAAAAAGTCACCCTGGCCGGATTCGGCACCTTCGCAATAGAGAGGAAACATGCACGAACCGGACGGGACCCGCGCAACGGAGCCCCTATCCGGATAGCGGCCAAAAACGTCGTCAAGTTTCGCCCCGGCACCGAACTCAGTGAAGCAGTCAAATAGTCCGTCCGCTCCACGCATCCGCACGAACAAAACCGTCGGCGCTTCCCCTGTCCGCCGTCATTGCCGTTCCAGACCGGAAGCAAGGGAGGTTATGTGCCGATGCATCCGCTGCACGGCGGACGGTCACTCCACGTACAGCACCAACCCCTTCAGGTACTCCCCCTCCGGATGGTAGATATTTACGGGATGGTCAGCAGGCTGCGTCAGTTGATGGAGTATCCTGACATTGCGCCCCGCAACGGCAG
>UMJW01008017.1_pt1 | contig 13532 bp, 7 predicted proteins | sample 1966151 | NCBI WGS metagenome assembly UMJW01 (sample SAMEA4836160, study PRJEB28245) | human gut metagenome | biome: gut microbiome; material: fecal sample | place: Denmark | collected 2008
CTTCTTTTCAGAGCCCGGCCTATCTTTCTATCGAGATGATTGCTGCGGCAATGGGTGGAAATCCTTTCACGTGGCCGGCAGGTGTTTATTTGTCTGACGGGAAATTCAACCACATACTTATGGCGATGGAGACGATTCTCGATCGTTCGGGAGTACATTATAACCCGGTGTATGGTACGCCGGAGGAAGATAAAGAATTGGAGCGCAGTTATAAGCATTTGTGCGATTTGCGTGATGAGGTGATATCGATGGGAATCATTCCTCCGGTTTCGGAATGGAATAAACTGAATAAAAATATCGAATAAACAGCGTTGTCGAACCTGTGGAATCCTGTTATAAAAATAGCGACTTCTTACGAGAAGCCGCTATTTTTATCTTTATATTATACGGGAACCGGTAAATCAACGTCCGAAGTTAAATATGTCGGAGTGTATATGCTCCCGATCCATAATGACTTTCAACTCTTCCACTTTGTCGGGATAAGTATTAGCTAAATTATTGTCTTCATGCGGGTCTTCGGCAATGTTGTACAACTCATGAGTCGGGTTTCCGTTTTTGATATTTTGTCGAATCAGTTTCCAATCTCCGGCTCTTACGGCTTGGCGACCGTTTTCCTCGTGGAACTCCCAATACAAGAAGTCATGTTGCCGTTGTTCCCCCTTTCCGGTCAGAGTAGGGAGTATAGACAACCCGTCCATCGCCTCTTCGCGCCAATTCGTATCTTCACCCAACAATTCTACGAAAGTAGGCATCATATCCCAGCCGGCTGCCATCAAGTCGCTTATAGAGCCGGCTTCGATAGTCCCCGGCCAATAGGCGATATAAGGCACGCGCATACCGCCCTCGTACAAAGCTCGTTTCAATCCTCTCAGTCGTTCCTCTGTGTTGAAGAAAGTCGGATCTGCTCCTCCCTCGTTATGAGGGCCGTTATCGCTCGTGAATATAAATAAAGTCTTTTCGGAGATACCCAGCTCTTCCAGTTTATCGATGATTTGTCCCACATACGTGTCCAATCGGGTAATCATAGCCGCAAATTGTGCGCGGGGATTAGTTGCTGTACCATAATCTCCGTTGTCGTACCACGGGTGGGGCTCTTGAAATTTACCTTTATACATATCGACGATACTGTCTTGCGGCTGACACAGTTCGGCATGGGGAATCGTATATGTGAAATAACCGAAAAATGCCTTGTCCTTATTGTCTTCGATGAATTTCATCGCATGTTCGTGTATGGCATCTTGCGAATAACGTCCGTTTTGATACTCTTTTTCTTGGTTGTTCCACAAATACTCCGGGTAGTAAGAGTGCGCTTTACGCTGACAGTTGTATCCGTAAAATACGTCGAATCCCATCTTGTTAGCTTCTCCGCCCGAACCGGGATAACCCATACCCCATTTACCGAAACAACCTGTCACATATCCGTTTTGTTGAAACAGATGTCCCAACGTTTCTACGTTCGGATCGAGAGGCTCTTGTCCTTCAGGTTGTATTTCTTTATTTCCCCGTATTTTGGTATGTCCGGTGTGTTGCCCGGTCATCAACGAAGCTCTTGATGGAGCGCTTACGGCTGTACTTGCATAAAATTGAGTGAAACTCATGCCTTTATTTACGAGCCTGTTCAGATTGGGAGTCGATATCATTTGTTGGCCGTAGGCCTCTATATCGCTGTATCCCATGTCGTCGCAAAGCAAGTAAATGACATTGGGGCGTTCTGTTGTGGCGACAGCATCTCTTTCTTGGGCGAAGCACAAACCCGAAGTAAGGAGCAGGCTGCTTGCAGGGTATATAAATTTATTGGTATTCATACGTTTTATAAAGGTGTTTAAAGTTTGCTATCGAGAAGTTTGAGTGTGGTCGTTTTCCCGTTTTCCGGTTCGATGACTAAGACGATAAATCTTTCGGGATATTTCAATTCCCCTTCGAAGACGGTATCGGCAGAAAAGTAATTTCCTAACAGTTGGCCGGAGAGGCTCACTGCTTTGATCGTGTTGCGTCCGTTCAGTCCGGTTATGCTCAGTCGTCCGTCGTAGAGGTGAGCTTTGGGTGCTACGCTTCTGTCTCCGTTTTCAATTCCTGTGGGGGTTTTTAAAGGCACTCGATAAAAATACCACCCCGAACCTGTTCCTATACCGGCGTTGTATAGAACGACTCCCCATGTACCGTCTTGGGCGTTTAACAGATAGGAATTGTCGCCTTCGTACTTGATAGAGTAGCTCCCGTTTTCATGACCGCTGGATTCGATTGTGAATTGACTCCCGAGAGTAGAAGCGGTAAAATATTCTTTTTCTAAGACTTTCGACCCGGATATTTGCAAGTTCGTCCTTTTGTTTACGATATATACCCGATTATTTCCGGCATCTTCCAACCGCCAGAGAAATTTGTCTGTTTGGTTCGCCGGTTTTTCCACCCTCAGTGCGGTGGAATAATCCCCACCAGTGTTCGTATCATAGGCGATATATCTCTCTTTTCGGTTGGTGTCGGTGTGAGCATTCATGATTTGATACCAAATCGGGTCTTCGGCTGTGCTTATTTCGGGGGTGGCTAATACGGGAACAGCGGCTTCGAATACGGCTATCAGGCTCGTACTTTTCGTTACGGTAAATGTGTAGACCGATTCTTCACTCACGATTTCGTTTCCCTCTTGCCAACCTTTGAATTCTATGGCAGACTCCGAATTTTCATTGATAATAGCTTTTACGGTGACTTGTGTCCCTATTTCGTAACGGCCGGCGTCGTTTGCCGGTGTTTCGATAATGGCAGTTCCCAGTTCGTCGTTGTTCGATGATACGCTTATAAAGCGGTCGGTTCTATCCGATGCTTCCAAAACATACACTACGAAATCATATACCCGTCCGCTAATCGAGGCATCGGCCGAGGAGGGGGTTGTCGATTCGATTCTTATGCGTATGCGAGTTTTTCCGAGTTCTGCGTTTTCGGGTATCGCTATGGTCTGTACGAAACTTTTGGTGGAGGCTGCTACTTGGGCGGGTCGTGATTCCTTTTCGAATACACCGTCGCGGTTCCAGTCGGTGTAAGTCGAGAGGGTATAGTTCGACGGATCGACGGTCATAGTCGCATTGAACTCGAAAGTTTCGCCCGCGATCAATAAGGAAGTCTCTTTCGACACTATGGCGAAATAACTGCCGGGAGAGTTCGGTTTTGCATATCCCAACGGGTAGATGACAGCATCGCCCGAGGTCGTTGCCGAAGAGATATAGCCTCCGTTGGCAGATCCGGCCGGCATTTGGTATACGGGGCTTTTTTCGCTGATACGCCCCAGCCGTATCATGGTTTCGAAAGGGTTCGATGAAATGTAGTCGTTACTCGAATCGTCGGCGGCTATTGCCGGTATTGTCATTGTAGCAACGGTGGCCGCTGCCAGAAATTTAAAGAATATATTCATGTCTTATCTATTGGATATAAATACAAAAGCATAGGACAATATAATTTTATCCTATGCTTTTATATCAAAGTTATTTAATATCTCTGGAAAAATCTAACGAATGAGGGGGAATAATGATGGCAGCACTGGTGTTCAATGACTTATGAGGACTTTTGATGAAAGCCTCTCCGAAGCAAAAGTGCAAGGAAATGAAAGGTAATGAGAGCGGACGGTTTTCAAATCATTACCCGATAGAGAGGTAAGTTTATAGGTTGTTGGAGTTCATTTCTACTCTCTGCCATATTCTGCATAACAATGTACAACTCGCTGATAACTAATTTTGTAACCAAAAAGAATTGGATTATGCGAAGTACATTTAAGGTGCTGTTCTATGTGAACGGAAGTAAGGAGAAAAACGGTATTGTCCCCATTATGGGACGAGTGACAATCAATGGTTCGGTGGCACAATTCAGTTGCAAACTGACCATTGCAAAAACAATGTGGGATGCCAAAGGTAATCGGGCAAAGGGTAAGAGCAAAGAATCAAGAGACATCAATTTGGCTTTGGATAACATCAAGGCTCAAATCATCAAGCACTATCAACGCATTTCGGATAGAGAAGCATTTGTAACAGCCGAAATGGTACGCAATGCCTATCAGGGTATCGGAACGGAGTGTGAAACATTACTCGGGGCATTTGATAAAGACAATGAGAGTTTCAAGAAGCGTATAGGCATAGACCGTGCAGCAAGTTCCTACAAGGTGCGTGTAAGGTCACGAAACCATTTGGCAGCATTCATCAAGAAATGCTACAAGCGTAGTGATATTTCTATGCTTGAACTTACTCCTGACTTCATAAAGGAGTATGAAATCTATCTCTCTACCGATGCAGGTTTGCATAATGGTAGTGTATGGTCGCATTGTATGTGGTTGAAGACAATTGTTTCTAAGGCTCATTACAATGGATTGACACCGAGAAATCCATTTGCTCAGTACCGGGTAAATCAGAATATCAAGGAGAGGCAATATCTTACAGAAGATGAAATCAAGGCTGTAATGACACACGAGTTTGCGGATAAGAAGTTGGCTTATATTCGAGACTTGTTCGTGTTTGCAAGTTTTACAGCCTTGTCATTCGTGGATATTAAGGAACTGACCACAGATGATATTGTAGAGATAAACGGAGAGAAATGGATTCTATCCAAGCGACACAAAACAAAGGTCAATTTCCAAGTGAAGTTGCTGGATATTCCATTGCAGATAATCAAACGTTACGAGAAATTCCAAGAGGACAAACTTGTGTTTCCTAATCTGAACTATTGGAACATCTGTAAACCATTGAAAAAGATGATAAAAGAGTGCGGTATTACGAAGGATATTTCATTTCATTCAAGTCGCCATGGGTTTGCGACATTGGCTCTGAGTAAGGGTGTTCCCATTGAGAGTGTCAGCCGAGTATTGGGGCATACGAACATTACCACGACACAAAAATATGCCAAGATTACCACCGAGAAAATTGACAAGGATTTGACGATGTTCGGCAACAGACTTAATCAATCGTTTAGTGAAATTTCAATAGCAATGTAACTATGGAACGAGCAATTATAACAATCTGTGAAAGAGACAGAGTGAATATCCCAAGCGATAATGTTTGGATGTCTGAAATGGAGTTGGTGGAGTTGTTCGGGGTAATATCCCCGACACTCCGAGCCGCTATAAAAGCGATATACAAGAGTGGAACGCTTTGTCCTGTAAGCACCCAACGATGTGATTTAGCCACCCCTAAAGGTTGAGCTACATACTACAATCTTGAAGTGGTCATTACACTTGCATTTCGGTTGAATACCTATGAGGCAAGCAGAATAAGACAAAAAGTATTGGAGGGTCTATGCCAGCGAAAAGAGAATGGGATTAGCATAGTGCTATCATTAGGGAACATCGGGCATCAGATTTCAAGCAAAGGGCTATGTTAATATAAGAATGAGACCTGCTATTCTTACGAACGGCAGGTCTCGAACTAACGTCTTATATGTAAATATCTATCAAAGGGATGATAGAGTTTTTCGTTTAATTTTTAGCAATATTAGTCAATTCAGTATTACCGATGAATTTAACCATTACTTAATTGTTACATTAGACTTATCAGAATCTGATACTTGAGACGCATTAGGTCCGAAGAGAGAAGCAGTAGTTGCATTAGCACCATCAACTGTTACATTTTCTACTGTTGCAGAGGTAACTGTAACGCCAGAGTACTTGGTACCTACCAAAGCTCCAGCACGATTCGAAGAGCCTGTCATATCATCTGTGCCGTGCTTGATAGCAAGATTTTTCACCTCGCAGTTGGTAATGTTGCCCTTATTCCACAAACCTAACAAGCCTCCGACGTGACCCTTGTAGTTGCCACTATCGTTGAGGGTGCTATTCAAGAAAGAACCTTCTGTTCCGTTTACTGAACAGTCGGTAAGATTCATTGTGGTTCCTTGATTGTAGCCAATCAAACCGCCAATATACTTAAAGCCCTCTGCCTTAATGCCGTTAACCTTTACATTCTCGATGGTGATCGTACTACTCCCACCGTGATTCTCAATCCAACCGATCAAAGCACCACCAGAACTCTCTTCACCAGTATTATCTCCAGTAATTGTTACATTCTCAAGTACCAAATTCTTGATGGTGATATTACCGTTTGAGTTGAATTTGCCGAGCAAGCCACCATACGCACCATTTGTAGTTAATCCTGTAATCTTATGGCCACCACCGTCGAAAACAACATTGGTAGAAGAACCTTGCCATGGCGCAGCAACCTCCCATGTTTCATTGGTAAGATCAATATCCTGATCCAATACAACCGAATTGCCAGCTACTAATGAATTGAGAGCGTTCTTCAAATCTTGGGCATTTCCTACAGAGATAATATCATCACCTGTGCCCTCAACCTTTACATAAGCACCGTTAACGACAACCTTATTAGCGTAATCCTTAGCGTCTTCATCAACCCATACAGCAAATTCAGAGTCAGAATTAACTTCAGAAATATCGTTGCCATCACCCCAATTGATAGTTGCGCCCTCAACAGACTTAACCATGACAGCTGCTTTCTTGCTTGTTTTAAATGCTGAGTTGTTGATGTTCAAAGTAACCATTGCAGGAGCATCTACATACTGCTCATCAATCTTGATACCACGACCAGAAGTATTTATTTTCAAGTTATCAACTTTTACAGTCTGGCCTTTTGCTGAAATCCAAAGTGCATAATAGTCACCAGTACCATTAATCGTTACATCGTTCATAGTAACAGACTTACCAGCGTTAGTTAATGCAACCTCTTTATTGAAAGTAACATTTTCAATAACATAGTTACAGTTGGCAAAAGTCACATCGTTGATGTTCCATGTAGTAGCACTATTACCAGTACTTGTCACTGCACCATTCTTGATAGTAATGGTAGCATCTGCATTTTTAGCACCAATTGCCGACATATAACTTGTGGTGAGATTAAGTGTCTTGCCATTCAAGTCTATTGTGATATTCTTGGTATCTGCACCACCCAACTTATATTCACCGCTTCCAGGAGTTTGTGAACCAAGGAGATTAATTGGCAAATTAACATCTTCACCTAAAACAACCAAAATATCTTCCTCATTAGCTGTGAGAGCAGCAGCCAAAGCTTGGGCATCTGATTTAACCTCCGAAGTTGGAGCATCTACGTTGATGTCACCTTCAAAGATAGGATTAATAGTAATATTGAATTGAATATCACCTGTCAAAATTTGACCGAGGATATTTGTTCTCCAGTTACGTTCTACAGGAACACTGTTTAAGCCATCTCCAAATGTAATATTATTACCACTTTCAGGATAGAAGGTATATTGAAGACTTTCCAAAGTAGCTCTTTCATCTCCCAATACGCCACTGTTATCTGTATCGGCATTGCGGTCTGCTACCAAGATATAGCTCATAGAAAGCCAGTGGTATTTTTCGTTTTCATCATCAAAATCCTTATCTCCATTCAAATCAACCTTTAAATCTTCATTTGGGATAGTGTTTTTTGCATAAGAAACCTCCACATCAGTTGTCTCTTCACCAACTTCACCTGTAACCAAGTCAATAGAAGTTGCAGCGTTCTTGACTACAACAGAAGATTCCTTGATGGTGATACCTGATGCAACAGCAGCATCCCAGTCTGCCTTGTAAACCCCCACATTGATTTGAGCAAATGGACGTTTCAACTCTACATTAATAACCTGATTTCCACTTACAGTAAATTCAACTGTCTTAAAGAAAGCGTCACGAGTCTCGTCATTATTGACTTTGTTCTTATCGTTTGCATAGCTTACAGTAACTTGCATATCATCAGATACTGTATAAGCCTCGCAATCTTCATCCTGTGCCCAGAAAGCCACCTTGTAGGTCTGACCTTTAGCCAAAGTGATTTTTTCAGTAGTTGGGAATGTTACTTTTGTTTTACTTACCTTTTGAATGGTATTGATACGTTTGCCGTCTTTATCAAATACGGCATACATCAAAACATCAGCACCAGTACCGTCACTGATAGCACGGGTAGCGATACCACCTTCAAGACCAAGTGAGAACGTCACCTGAGCCTCATTTCCTGACTGAACTACATCCAGTTCGTCATTCGAACACGATGTTGCGAGCAACATACCAGCTGCTGCGAACATACCTAAGAATAATTTCTTGTTCATCTTTGAAAAATTTAATTGTTATACAAACAGTTATCTTGATTTTCTTGTTTCTTAATGCTTGCCACATCCCTTGTGAATGTCGCACTCATTGTCGAGGGCTGTTCTGCATAGGCAGAACCGAGTATTATCATCAATCTGTCGTTACCTGCTGATGCAGGGTAAAGGTCTCGGAACTGTTCCTCACCTTTGCGGTGTTAGCTTGTTTGTTCTTTTCTGTTAGGCTTTTAACTCGTTGTTAGGGTTATACTTATATTGAAAATCTCTTATTCTGTTGGTGTGAAATTTCCTGCGATGTTGCTTCTTTGGTTTGCCTCTATCTCCACCTGCGGAAATTCCACCGTTTTGCTGTTATTGCCATCAGTCAAAGTCAATTCGGCAGAAATGTTTGTGGCTGTGGTCGGAGCAAACACATATCCCATAGCGAGGTAGTTATATTCCGTACCATCAGCCGAGAATGTCTCAGTTGTGGTCTCGTTGATATTCCAAGTAAATTCGGCTGCTCCACTTACGGTATTGGTGAATGGGTGGAATGTCTTGGGAGCACCACTTGCAGTAAATGTAGCTTGCATCGGTGTTCCTGTAGTACCCACATTGATTTGAGCCAACGGGCGGACAAGTTCAACAGGGTAACTGCAATCTCCTGTAATGGTAATATCTTCCATCGTGGCAAAAAAAGCGTCTGCGGCTTCTGCCTCAGAGAATGTAATCGGATTGGGCAGAGTATTCATTTCGATGGCGGTCAGATCATCTATGTTGTAGATGCTCTGATTGCCATCATACGCCCAAAAGACAAAACTGTATGTCTGCTCCTGCGCCAATGTAAGCTGCACATCTACCGAAGTGCCATTTATCGGGAACGATTGGCGGTCTATTTCATAATAGTTCCAACTGCCACCGCTGTTGGTATGCACATCGGCAACACCCTTTTTGAATATGCCGACTTCAAGGGTATTTACTTGTTCCGCTTTGCCGAATGCACGGGTACGGGTGTCCGTTGGGAGTGTGGCGGTAAAACTCACCTGAACATCGCCCACATCGTGCAATTCATCCGAACAGGATTGTATGCCAGCCATCATCAAGGCAAGCATCGCCAATATCTGTATGTTATGTAGTAGATTCTTCATTATGTCTATCTGTTAGGGGAAAATAAGGTTATGGTCTCCGTCAAAGTCGGGATTGATGGTAACACCTCCCGATGCCTCCGACATCAGGAACATACCTGTCATTATGGTATGGTGGCTACGTTTGAGCGGTACCTCTATCGGCTCGGTCAAGGAGAGTTGTGTACCCTCATTGTCATAGATACCTATCTGCACGGTTACAGCCGACTTCTTGCCGTTCACAAACACATAGTCAAATCCCATCGTTGCCTCCGATTCGGAGAGCTTTCTCAATGTGGATTCAAACATCACTCCCGTAGAGGAGTCCACAGGCTTGTCGGTATTCATACTGTAAGCATCGGGCATAAATCCTACATAGTAGAACACCACCTTGTAATCCTCGATGTTTACGGCTCTTGTCTGGGTATCATCTGTTGATGCAGCCTTGTTTCCGTTGGCTTTCGAAGCGACACGTACAGATTCCTTGTCTATAAACTCCACCACATCGTTTGTCACGAACTCAAATTTGGCAAGAGGACGCTGCATCACTATATCCAAAGTATCGGGCAAATGCTCTACAATATCCGTTATGAGGGATATATTGTTAGAACCTCTGAAAGCATCACGGTAGTCATTGTTACCCTTGTGGTCACCTTGCAGTCTGATTTCCGCAAAGTTGTCGGCATTGTGGAAATGGCTGTCACCGCTTGTCTGGATCAAGTCTGACCATACCATCACATTGTAGTTGCCGGGCAAGAGGTCGAGCGTGACTTCGTGGTCATAACCCTCTGATATATCTTTCGTGAATACGAACTCCTGTGTATAGTCCGATGTGGTACGCATTTTCTCCGACACGGGATAGGTGCGGACGATGTAACGTATCTTTCCATAATCACGATGATTGTCGTATGTCTCGCCATATCCCTGCTCAATGACCGATGTCCCATCATACAGATGTTCCCATTCGGTCATATCTGTTTCATAATTGAGGCGAAGATGCATTTTTACAAACTCCGGCGTTTCAGGCCATTCGTGAACATCACAAGCCGAAAGAAACAATATCGGCAAGCACATAATAAAGTATAGAATCTTTCTCATCGCTTGCCTCCTTTCTTCTTTAAGTCAAACGAATAGGAGAACGATACCGCTGCTTGGTCGATACCCCAATAGGTCTTCTTGATGCTCTCTATCATCAGACCGTCTTTTGTGCGTGGGGTATTGTGGAACTTGTCGTAGTGATTTGAATATACTCCTGCTCCGAGTGAGAACTCCACCCTCCAACGGTTGTTTTTGCTGATGGGCAGACGATAACCGATGCTCACACCGCCACCGATGGCAGGTGTCTCACGGTTATGGTCTTGGTAGCGGTAATCTCCATCAAAAGCAAAATTGTAATAAGCCAGTCCGAAATGTGCTCCAGCAAAGAAACCATCGTTGTTTTCCGACAGCCAATAGCGGAACTCGGGCTGTACGCTGAATGTTCTGAACTTGATGGTGGTCTTGAAATAGTCCCAAGCCGAATAATAGACGGGCAAAGTGAACGACCAGTGCTTTGCCAAGTCGATTTCCGCTGCGACATTGGCAATGCCCATTCCCAAGCCGATGGCGTTGGTCTTGACGTGCAGTTTGCGTGTCCATTCCTCCACTTCGGGAATAACCGTTTCTATAATAGCCGTTGTGTCGGGTACAATTTCCACAACTTCAACTATTGGCTCTATCGTAATGGTATCAGGCACGATTATAGGCACTTGTACGGGTGGCAACTCTTTCTTGTAGGTTACGAATACCGCACAAGCATTTCTCATCTGCTCGAAGAGGAGATTGTTCATCTGCTGCCATACCTTACCACCGTCCAATGCTCTCAATTTTACGACACGGTTGTCGATATGCGTATTCGGGTGATGATAGTCCACCAATCGGGCTTCTTCCTCCAAGATGGCAATTACTTCATCCTTACGGATAAGTCCCGAATCCTCAATCTGCGATTTGAGATAATCCCACGGGATATAGCTGTCATTATAGGTAATAAGGCTGTCGGGAATATCCACCTCACTGCGGATGAACTTTTCAAGTGCCGAGAGACGGCCTTGTGCCAACTTACGGTTGAGTTGATAACTGCCTTCGGGAGAAGCTGCTCCGCAGAAGGATACTTCAATGATATTGATTGTACTATCTTGGCGTATAGTTCGTAGGAATTCCAACATCTCCTGCATACGGGCGGCATTGTCCGAATAGGCGGAGTCTATGACAGTACTGTTCACACGGAAGTCAATACAGATTTCCGTGTGTCTCTCTTGCGAATGCGCAATACCTACACCAAACAGCAAGAGAATCAGTGTTATACAATATTTCTTAATGCGCATAAATCAGAATAATAGGTCACTTCTCTTTGGAAGAGTGATTTATGCGACATACTGCTATTGATTACGAGTAGGTTATTTGAACAGTCACGACATAATTTGCTCAACAATCCACATTGCCACTAAACAAAATCTGAATCGAGCATAACATTTTTTAGTGTAAATTGGTGCTATTTGCCGAAAAATGTGTAATTTTGCATCGGTAATCATTTCTCTTCCAAAGAGATAAGTTCTCTCTTCCAAAGAGACCTTTCATTCGCTCAACAATCTATTCTGCTCTGCACCTTCAACATCAGCCCTATTCTTTTGGCTCTTACGGCTTATTGTGTCTTGACTTTATAATTTCAGGAGTATATTTATAGAGATATTTACGGAAAGAATGGATGTTAAGTCCAAATCGTTCAGCAATATCCTTCATCGTATCTGTGCCGTTTTTCAGACATTCGATAGCAGCCGCATATTTATCTGCCGTCTTTTGTTTCCTAAGTATCTGCTTGCGTTCCGTCTTACGATGAAGCAATTCAGGGTGCTTGCTCTTTATGTAAGCTCTGAAATATTCATTGTAGCCACACTCGTCCATCACGGCATGGATAGTGGCGTTCCCTGATTTCAACATTTCTACCCCTTCAGCAAACATCTGTTCACTGGATGCAAGCAACGAATTATGCTTTTCGATGGCTTCGGGATAGTTACGGCGTATAAAACCGCCTACACTATTATAGGTAAGTCCCAACCGTTTGGCAATGGATTTCAAGGACTCGGAAGTGGTTGCATAGATGCGTAGCGCCTCCGCATACTTTTCTGCACTACGATTGGAAACGACCTTACCGTCAGATGTCCTTATCATTCCACGGGCTGTAACCAATTCGGGATGATGCTCCCTGAGATACATCCTGAATGTTTCGGGATTCAGTCCAAATTCCGCTGCGACCTTTGCCGTTGGCAAATCGGTATTCTGTAATCTTTCGATTGCATTGGCATATTTCTCAGCAGAAGATTTCTTATAACGTTTGGTTTGCTCCAATGCCATACCTTCGTCAAAGCCACGTCTAAGAACCATCAGCTCGGGATGCCAAGTTCTCAAGTGGTAGCGGAAGCCACCGAGAGTTACCCCAACAATACGTACTATATCCTTTACATCCTTCGATGTTGTACGATACAGGTCTATAGCCTTCTCATATTTTTCAAGAGTTTCACGGTCTGGCTCACAGACAGTCCAATTCCCGTTACGCAGACCTCTGACCTTTTGACCTGTTGCACGGATACGTTTCTCCTCCCTATTACGGGTAATTTGTGGATAATAGGCTAAGATGTGTTCTCGCAAACCCGTGTAGGATACATTACAAGCCTCTGCAACCTCTTCAATGGTTTTATCGGATGATTGCAACATCTCAATGGCAGTAGCATACTCTTCCTTGCTCCACTTGCGTGCTCCATATTGCAGATTGACGGTTATTCCTATCCGTCTGCGTTCCTGTTCTCTGCGTGGTACGATATCGGGGTAATGTCTGCGAAGTTGGCTTGCCAAAGAGGAACAATCTACGTTGAAGATACGTGCTATCTGGGATATATTGTATTCAATATACTCCATACTGTCGCAAGCGGCAATGGCATCCTTGTATTTGTAATGGGCGGCAGTAGTTTGACCTTTCTTTCCTCTAAGTTTGACATTCTTAAATTCTGTAAGATTATGTCGTTTGAGGATTAGGTCACGGTGATGAGTGGAGAGGTAAGAACTGAACGCGGAAAAGCCGACCCCAGTCTGCTCACATATTTGTTTTATGGAAAGACCGGTCTCTACATAGAGGGTAATTGCATCGCTATACTTTTCTCTGGTTTCGTTTCTAATTCCTCGTTGCTCTTTCAACTGTTGGTTGCCATTTTTTATGGGTTACTAATTGGGGTAGGCAATCGTCAGGTTTACAAGTCCTTAATTCTATATCCTAAAATCCGCAACTATCATCCAATACACGATTAAGGG
>UMJW01022596.1_pt1 | contig 12823 bp, 6 predicted proteins | sample 1966151 | NCBI WGS metagenome assembly UMJW01 (sample SAMEA4836160, study PRJEB28245) | human gut metagenome | biome: gut microbiome; material: fecal sample | place: Denmark | collected 2008
GAAATTTATTCCTGGAAAGTAGAAGATCCGGTACTCTGGAGTGCAGAAGATCCGCAGCTTTATGACCTTGTTTTAGAGGTTTATAACGAGGCAGGAGAACTTCAGGAAGTAGTTCCGCAGAAGGTTGGATTCCGTCGTTTTGAGATGAAAGACGGTATCATGACACTGAACGGAAAACGTATCGTATTCAAGGGCGTAAACCGTCATGAATTCAGCTCTGTGAGTGGAAGACACGTGTCCGAAGAAGAGCTTCGTAAAGACCTTAAGATCATGAAACAGAACAACATCAATGCAATCCGTACCTGCCATTATCCGGATGCATCCCTGATCTATCAGCTCTGCGATGAATACGGAATCTATATGATCGATGAGACAAACCTTGAATCTCATGGTTCCTGGGATGTTGCTGAATTTACGAAGGATTACACCTATGTTGTGCCGCATGACAAACCGGAATGGCTGGATATGATGCTTGATCGTGCAAATTCCATGTACCAGAGAGACAAAAACCACGCTGCGATCCTGATCTGGTCCTGCGGAAATGAGTCCTTCGGAGGCAAGGATATTTTTGAAATGTCACAGTTCTTCCATAAGGCAGATCCGACTCGTCTGGTTCATTATGAAGGTCTCTGCCACGACCGCAGATATAACGATACCAGCGACATGGAAAGCCAGATGTATCCGTCTGTAGAAGCAATCAAGGAGTTCCTTGCAAAAGACAGTTCCAAGCCGTTTATCTGCTGTGAATATACCCACGCAATGGGAAATTCCTGCGGTGCAATGCACAAATATACAGATCTGACAGACACAGAACCGAAGTATCAGGGCGGATTTATCTGGGACTATATTGACCAGTCTATCTACAAAAAAGACCGCTACGGCAAAGAATTCCAGGCATACGGCGGTGACTTCGGAGAACGTCCGACAGATTACAACTTCAGTGGAAATGGTATCGCATATGGCGGAAACAGAGATGCTTCTCCAAAGATGCAGGAAGTCAAATTCAACTACCAGAATATCACTGCAGAAGTCAGTGCAGACAGCGTAAAAGTCATCAACAAAAACCTGTTTGTAAGCACAGATATTTTTGATTGCAAAGTAACTGTTGCAAAGAATGGCAAAGTGATCCACAAGGCTTCTCTTGCAACTGCAGTTGCTCCATTAAGCGAAGAAACTTATGTACTTCCGCTTGCAAAAGAAGAGAAACCAGGCGAATATACGGTGACTGTTTCCTTCCATCTGAAAGAAGATAAAGCATGGGCAGAAGCAGGACATGAGGTGGCTTTTGGACAGTATGTATACCAGGTTGAAGAACCGAAAAAGACCTGCCCGGAAGGTGTAAAAGTGATCCGCAGCACACACAATATCGGTGTCAGAGGCGCACACTTTGAAGTACTTTTCTCTGTGTTAAACGGTGGTCTGGTATCTTATAAATATGCCGGAAAAGAGATGATCGAGGCAATCCCGAAACCGAATTTCTGGCGTGCACCAACCGACAATGACTGTGGAAATCTTATGGGAATGCGCTACGGACAGTGGAAACTTGCCAGCATGTACTTAAGTCACAAAGACTTCCGCAAGGGACCGTATGGCCCGTCAAATATGCCAGAAGTAGAAGTGAATGAGAAGTCTGTAAAAGTAGCTTATACCTACATCATGCCGACTACACCGACCAGCGAATGCAAGCTTTCTTATGAAGTTTTCGGTGATGGAAGAGTGAAAACAACTCTTACGTATGACCCTGTTAAAGAACTCGGTGATATGCCGGAATTCGGTGTAATCTTCAAATTCAACGCAGATTATGACCGTGTAGAATGGTATGGACTTGGCGAGGCAGAAACTTATGCAGACCGTAAGAAAGGTGCAAAACTTGGCATTTATGCAAACAAAGTTGCAGACAATATCGCAAGATATATGGTACCGCAGGAATGTGGTGCAAAAGAAGAAGTACGCTGGGCAAAAGTAACTGACCGCAAGGGTAGAGGAATGCTCTTTGAGATGGATGAAAACAATGGGCCGATGATGTTCTCTGCACTTCCATACACACCTCATGAGATGGAAAATGCAATGCATCCATATGAACTTCCAGAGGTTCATTACACTGTTGTACGTGTGGCAAAAGACCAGATGGGAATCGGTGGTGATGACAGCTGGGGTGCTCGCACACACGAAGAATATTTGCTGAAAACTGACAAAAAGATGGAATTTTCCTTTGTTTTTAAAGGACTTTAAGAGGAGAAAAAATGGCAAAACAGATCAAATACGGACATTATCTTCATGGTGGAGATTACAATCCGGAGCAGTGGCTTGACCGCCCGGATATTCTCCAAAAGGACATCGAATATTTCAAAAAAGCACACATCAATACTGTATCTGTAGGGATTTTTTCCTGGGCAGTTCTTGAACCAGAAGAGGGAAAATATAACTTTGACTGGTTAGAGGAAATTATCAATAATCTCTACAAAGAGGGCATCCATACTATTCTTGCAACACCGTCAGGAGCAAGACCAAAATGGATGGCAGACAAGTACGAAGAAGTTCTTCGTATGGATCCGGACAGAACAAGAAGATTCTTCGGAGGCAGACATAATCACTGCTTTACCTCTCCGGTATACAGAGAAAAAGTACATGCGATTGATAAGAAATTAGCTGAAAGATTTGGCAGACATCCGGCAGTTATGCTGTGGCATATCTCTAACGAGTTTGGAGGAGAATGCCACTGCCCGCTGTGCCAGGCGAAGTTCCGTGAATGGCTGAAAGAAAAATACGGCACGATCGAGAACCTTAATAAACGCTGGTGTACTACTTTCTGGAGCCATAGATATAATAGCTTTGATCAGATTGAAAGTCCGTCAACTAAAGGCGAAAATGAACTTCATGCACTGAAGCTTGACTGGAAGAGATTTGTGACATACCAGACGATCGACTTCATTAAAAATGAGGTTGATGCGATCCGCGAGGGTGGTTCTGAACTGCCTGTAACAGCAAATCTGATGTATGATTATGACGGTCTGGATTACAAAAAATTTAAGGATGTTCTGGACGTGGTATCTTGGGATAATTATCCAAGCTGGCACAAAAAAGAAGAATATCTTACTGCAGTTGATGCGGAAATGCAGCATGATCTGATGCGCAGTATCAGGAAGGAACCATTCCTTCTTATGGAATCCTGTCCGTCTGCAACGAACTGGAAACCGATCAACAAACTTAAAAAACCGGGAATGCATCTGGCTGCATCTCTCCAGGCTGTAGCACATGGTTCTGACAGCGTGCTGTATTTCCAGCTTCGCCAGAGCCAGGGAGCTTCGGAGAAGTTCCATGGTGCAGTGATCGATCATTATGGCGGAGATGATACCCGCGTTTTCCGCGAAGTAACAGAGGTTGGCGAGGCTCTTGAGCAGATCCAGGAGACGGTTGGAACCAGCATGAGATCGCAGGCGGCTGTTCTCTATGACCGTGAGAACGACTGGGCGATCGCTGATGTGCAGGGACCACGAAATGTAGATATGCACTACCGCGAAGCAGTCCAGAAAAACTACCGTGCTCTGAGAGAACAGGGGCTGAATGTGGATGTGATCGCAATGGAACATTCCCTTTCCGATTATAAAGTTCTGGCGGCTCCGATGGCATATATGTTCAAAGATGGATACGAAGAAAAGCTTCGTGCTTATGTGGAAAACGGTGGAACTCTGGTGCTTTCTTACTGGTCAGGACTGGTTGATGGTACTGACAGATGCTTCCTTGGCGGAACTCCATATGGGCTTATGGATGTGGCGGGACTCCGCAGCACAGAGACAGATGCGCTCTATGACTGGGAAGAAAATCATGCGATCCCGGAGGCGGGAAGTCATCTTGGAATCAGCAATGTATATACTTGCAAAAACCTTTGCGAACTGGTCAAGGTTTCGGATGCAGAAGTGCTGATGCGTTATGGCGAAGACTTCTATCAGGGATATCCGGTGCTGACACACAAGGCATTTGGCAAAGGCCATGTATATTATGTATGCGCGGACATGGAGCTTGGATTCTACCAGGATTTCTATGGCAGAGTAGCGGCAGAAGCAGGTCTGAAATCTCCAATAGAGACTATTCCGGAAGGAGTTTCTGTAACAGTAAGAGAAAACGAGGATACCGAATACCTCTTCATCCAGAACTATGCGCGTAAGCCACAGGCTGTTCCGGTTCCGGCAGAGTATGAATTGCTTTATGGAACAGAGAGTGAAGTCATGGCTCCGCTGCAGACAAGGATTCTGAAGAAACACAAATAGAACAGAGATAATGTCTTCAATACTGTTTTGAAGCTAATAACAAAGCGTTTTAAAGGAAATGGTGCAGTCTCAGAGATGGGACGCACCTTTTTTGATATTTTCACATATAGAAAAATTCTATTAAATTGACGAAAATGCCTAATTAATGATAAAATAGTAACTAGATAATGCAAGGAGTATGCTGACAGAAAAATTGAAATAACAAAAAGAGTGACTGGACAAGGAATTGTTCCTGAAGGAGAGATATCATGAACTCTAATACAGAATTGATTATTTACACAACTGACGACGGAGTTACAAAAGTTGAGGCAACTTTTGATGGCGATACTGTCTGGCTGTCACAGGAACAGATGGGAGAATTGTTCCAGAGGGATAAATCTACGATTTCCCGACATATCAGAAACATTTTTGCAGAAGGAGAATTAGATGAGAAAGTGGTTGTTGCAGAAATTGCAACAACCAGTCCTCATGGTGCAATGAAGGGGAAAACTCAGAATAATATTACAAGAGTTTATAATCTTGATGTTATTATTTCTGTTGGGTATCGTGTAAAATCTCTTCGTGGTACGCAGTTTAGAATTTGGGCTACAGGAATTTTAAAAGAATATATGCAAAAAGGATTTGCCCTCGATGATGAGCGTTTAAAAGGAAATGGTGGTGGTTCTTACTGGAAAGAATTGCTTGACCGTATCAGGGATATTCGTTCTTCTGAAAAAGTTCTTTATAGACAGGTTCTTGATTTATATGCAACAAGTATCGATTATAATCCGAAGGCACCGGAATCAGTCAGGCTTTTTAAGATTGTTCAAAATAAATTGCATTTTGCAGCTCACGGACATACAGCTGCAGAAGTTATATATGAGCGTGCTGATGCAGAAAAACCGTTTATGGGATTGAAATCATTTGCAGGTGAAATACCGGCACTTAAAGATATTGGTATTGCTAAGAATTATTTGACTGAAACAGAACTTAAAGTTCTTAATAATCTTGTTTCCGGATATTTCGATTTTGCTGAAATCAGCGCTCTTGAGCGTAGACCTATGTATATGAAGGACTACATAAATCAACTTGATACAATTTTGTCTTCGAGTAACAGAAAACTTCTGCAAAATAGTGGGACGATTAGTCATACGCAGGCACTTGAAAAAGCAAAACAAGAATATCGAAAATATCAAGAGAAAACAATTGCGCCTGTCGAGCAAGCGTATTTAGATACCATTCATGATCTTGAAAAAGAGGCAAAAAAACAAATCAGAAATAGAAAATAGTTTGCATTAAAGCACAACCAATGAAATTTTATTCAAAGGTTGTGCTTTAAGTTTAATTCTTTAAGCAAATTTTCCTGAGAAACAGATGGCTGATAATCAGGAGAGCCATTTTTATAGGTGTTCATAATTGCCTGTTCGTCGGGTGCAGGCAGATCATCGAGATGTTATGATGTATACAGAAGAGATGCCGTGTTACGGAAAACAGTAACATGGCTGATGGAGGAATATGTTTATGAAATTTTTTCATTTATCGGACTTGCATATAGGATTAAAACTCATGAACCATGACATGAGAGAAGATCAGGAATATATTTTGTCGGAAGTTATCGAGGTGGCAGGTCGGGAAAAGCCGGATGCCATTGTGATCGCAGGGGATATTTACGATAAAGCAGTTCCATCGGCAGAGGCAGTGGAGGTATTTGACTGTTTTCTGGAAAAATTGACAGAGGCTGCTCCAGAGGCGGTAATCATGATGATCAGTGGAAATCACGACAGCGCTCCAAGGATTGACTGTTTTCGAAAGGTTTTGTCTCGCCAGAATGTATATATGGTTGGCCAACCGCCGAGGATGGAAACAGAATATATCGAAAAAGTAACACTGAATGATGCGTACGGAGAGGTGAATTTTTACCTCCTTCCGTTTGTAAAACCATCTATGGTGAAACAGGTTGTGGGAGTGGATGAGAATGGAAACAATCTTTCTTATAATGAAACACTTCATCGTCTGATCGGACGTGAAAAAATTAATTCAGACGAGAGAAATGTACTTGTCAGCCACCAGTTTTATCTTCCTTCCGGTAAGAATGCAGAGGATGTGGAACGTATGGATTCCGAGATGCGTACGGTCGGAAATATCGATGAAGTATCGGCAGACGTGTTGGAAAAATTTGATTATGTGGCTCTTGGACATATCCATAAACCAATGAAAGTTGGGAGTGAATTATACCGTTATTGCGGAACTCCGCTTGCCTGCTCTGTGAGTGAAGCACAGCAGCAAAAAGGCATTATTATGGTAGAAATGGGTGTAAAAGGAGAGGTAAAAACAACAATTTTACCGCTTGAACCGTTGCGACAGGTGAAGGTTGTAAAAGGAACTCTGGAGGAGGTTTTGAAAGAATCCTGTAAGGATTATGTGACTGTGATCCTGACAGATAAGGCGGATCTGGATGTGATCGATATGCAGGAACGTATCCGTCTGGCATTTCCGAATCTGCTGGAGATCCGGAGGGAAAATCAGCGAAAAACGGATTATACCAGAACGTTACAGACAGAAGAATTGCTGGATCCGTATGAGCTGTGCTGCTCTTTCCTGAAAGATCTGGACGAAGAAGAAAAGATGATTTTGCAGGATGTACTACATACGGTTCAGGGGGTGAAATAAATGAAACCTTTACGTTTAAAAATGCAGGCATTTGGCTCATATGGTAAAGAAACTACAATTGATTTTGAGAAAGTAAATCAGAATCTTTTTCTTATAACCGGGGATACCGGAGCGGGAAAAACGACGATCTTTGATGCGATCGTTTTTGCTTTATATGGCGAAGCCAGCTCTTCTTTAAACAAAAAAGAAGGCGTAGTTCTGCAGAGCCAGTATGTGGATTTTGATTCAGAACCGTATGTCGAACTTGTCTTTTCGGAAGGCCGTGATGAAAAACGGAAAATCTATACAGTGCGCCGTGTTCCGAGACATCTCAAAACGATCACAAGAGGTGCAAACAAGGGTAAACCAAAAGAAAATACAGGTTCGGTAAGTCTGATCATGCCGGATGGAATGGAATATCCATCAAAAGAAACGGATCGTAAACTGCAGGAGATCGTAGGCCTGACAAAGAGTCAGTTTATGCAGGTTGCTATGATTGCGCAGGGAGAATTTATGGATCTCCTCCGTGCAAAATCAGATGACAAAAAAGTGATTTTTCGAAAGCTTTTTAATACAGAAATGTATCAGGATATTGTGACAGAACTGGGGAATCGAAAGCGTGCAAAAGAGAAAGAAATCGCAGTTTTGAAAACACAATGTCAGGGAGAAGTGAGCAGGATCCGTATACCTGAAACATATGAATCAGAGACTCTGAAACAGTTGAAAAAACAACTGGAAGAGGGCGAGATGACACGCCTTACTGACCTTCTGGAAGAAGTGGAAAAACTGTGTGACTGGCTGGAAAAATATACTGATCTGGCAGAAAAAGATTATCGGAAATCGGTTGAAAACAGAGACAAAAAAAGAGAACTATATACCAAGGCGGAAGCACTTTTAAAATGGTTTGATCAGTTGGAAACTGCGGAACAGAAACTGCAGGAATGTGCAGATGATGAAGCGAAAATAGTGAAAACAACAGCCCTGATCAGCCGTATCAGAAATGCGTATGAGATCAGAGAGACCGGTGTTCTCTTAAATGATGCGGAGAGACGACTGACAGAATTGGAACAATCATTAAAGACTCAGGAAAAACAGTTGCCAATATTGGAAGAAACGCGGAAAACAGCGGAAAATGCAGAGGAACAGAAAAAGCTGATTTGCGATCAGGAATTGCAGAATTGCAGTAAAATCTCAGAAAAAGTCCAGAAGGCACTGGAGCTTTTTGAACAGATAAAGAGACTTCATACACAGGCAGAAGTAGACAGGAAAAACTGTGCTCTGGCAACAGAAAACACAAAGAAAGTGCGAAAGCAGCAGGAGGCTCTGGAAGAGCAGGAAACACAGTGGAAAAAACAGAGTGAAGAGTTGGCTGAAGTGGATAAGAAGCTGGTACTCGCAGAGAATAAAAAGCAGGAAGCAGATGCGGTTTCAAAGGAGATCGTGGATGTTCAGAACTTGAGAAATCAGGCAGAACAGTGCCGCAAAAAAGCAATTAAAACACGAGAAACTTATGCAAATATAACGAAAAAATATAATGATGCAAACACAGAATACGAAGAAGTAAGACTGCATTTTTTGAATGCGCAGGCTGGTTTTCTTGCTGCAGAATTAGAATCGGGAAAACCCTGCCCGGTGTGCGGTTCTACAGAACATCCACATCCTGCGAAAAAAGGTGTGGAATCTGTGGATATCTCTGAGGAAAAACTGCAAAATATGCAGACAAATGTGGATAAACTGCGTAAAGATCAGGAAAAAGCTGCTGGGGATGCAGCGGCGGCCAGATCAGAATACGATACACGAAAAGATACCTATATTGCCAGTGTACAAAAGCTCCAGGAACGTTTGCATAGAAGTGTTTCTTCTATAACAGAGCAGTCAAGTGTGACGGAAATGAGCAATGCTCTGGAAAACTGGAAGCAGCAGCTGGCAGAAGAACTGAACAACTTACAGAGGAGTGCACGCCTTCTGGTAAAAATCCGTGAAGCACTTCAAAATATGGAAAAGCAGAAAAAACAGTTGCAGGACACTTATGATGAGTGTACAGAGAAAGAAAAAGCTGCTGTTGAAAAACTGGCAGGAAGTGAAGCCGCGCTGGAAAATGTAAAAGGGTCCGTTGAATTTAAGACCGAAGAAGAGGCAAGGGCGGCACTGATTCAGGCTGAAAGCAGTAAAAACCAGGCAGAAGAAGTGTATCAGAAAGTTCTGTCAGAAGCGAAGAAAGCCGCAAATGCGCAGAAACAGGCAGAAACCCTGATCAGCCGTTACCAGCAGGAGATTCCGGAACAGAAGAAGTGTGTGGAAGATCGAAAAACTTCTTATACAGAAGTAATGGAAATAAAGCAGATGACAGAATCTGAATGGAAAGAGCTTGTGGAGACGTACAGCCGTGAAGCGGCAGAAGAGTTTCAGAAAACGGTTAATGCTTATTATGAAAAGAAGTCAGCAGCGCAGGCACAGAAAGATTCTGCAGAGAGCGCGATTGGAGAAGAGCAGAAACCTGTTCTGGAAGAAATTCAGAAAGAGAGAGAAGCTGCAGAGACAGAATATCAGGAAAAAGAAAAGATTTATAACCAATTGCGAATGGATAACAGAGATGACAGAGAGGTCTTTGACGCACTTTCCGGAAGGCTGGAAGAGAGAAAAACAATCGTGGAAGAACATGCGCGGATCGATACACTGTATCGGATGACTTCCGGAAACGTTAGTGGCTCACGTATGGATCTGGAAACTTATGTACAACGGTATTATCTGGAACATATTTTATACGCGGCGAATCGACGCTTTCAGGAAATGTCTGCAGGACAGTTTGAGCTCCGGATGTATGATCTGGAAAAAGCCGGTGAGGGTAAAAACCGGGGACTTGATCTGATGGTGTATTCTACTGTGACAGGAAAAGAACGGGAGGTTCGTACTCTTTCCGGTGGAGAGTCCTTTATGGCGGCATTGTCGCTTGCGCTTGGAATGGCGGGTCAGATTCAGCAGAGCTCTGCAGCAATTAATCTGGACATGATGTTTATTGATGAGGGCTTTGGTTCACTGGACGAACATTCACGCAATCAGGCGGTTCGTGTGTTGCAGGAAATGGCAGAAGGTTCCAGACTGATTGGAATTATTTCTCATGTGTCAGAACTGAAGCAGGAGATTGAAGATCAGTTGCTCGTAAACAAAGATGAGAATGGAAGCCATGTGAAATGGCAGATCAGCTGATTTTCGGTAAAAATATAAAAGCAGGGAATAGAAGTATTAGAGAATGTTAGGAGAAAAATGACAGAAGAAACTTTGGAAAAACTGGCGCAGTTGCTGGAACAGGATCAATTTGAACTGCTCATTCCGGAGAAGATGCGGACAGAATTGGGAAGAATATCGGATAAGGGATCAGCCAGCATGGATATTCCATTGGTATATCTGATGAATGATGCGGTCGAGAGCTTTCTGGTTTTTCGAAATGTTCGTATGACGGGGGAATATCACAGCGATTATCAGGGAGAACTGCAGGCATCCATGACCAGGCAGGATGGCAGATTTGTGCTTGTCATAAAACAGGATGATACAGTGCTGACATTGTTTTTTGAGGATCTGGAATTGGAAGTCCATCTGTATGAATATGCATATACTGGTCATTTCTGGGTAAAAGACTATGAATATTTGCGACAATTGGAGTATCGCCTTGCGATTCTCAGGGATAAATATGATTATCTTGGTGAGGCATATTGCACGGAAGAAGAAATAAAACTGGCGGCACTTGTAGAATTTCCACCATTAAATTATTGCTGCTATCCGGCAGTACCGGAGAAATATATCGTGCCCAGGGAAAATCCCTGGATACCTTCTGAAAAAGCAATTGTTTATATGAAAGAACTGGCAGCGGAATGTGAGGATACTTCTTTACTGAAAATGTTAGAATTCTATAGAAAGCATCCTGCGAAATTCTGGGCGAAGAGACTTGCAGTTATGCTGCATCAGACGAAGCACAGCAGAATTGTAGATCTGTTGTCAGAGAGACTGCAGCAGGCAACGGCAGATTATCCAAGAAGATTTTTTGGAGATGATGTGGAACGGAGGTATCAGCAAGCATTAGAAAGAGCAAAGCAGCGCCAGAGGGAGTTGAAGAGCCAGGGAATTCGTGCAGATCTTCTGAGAGAAGAACCTTTTACGATTGCGCGTGATTCTCTGAATTATAAACTGTATCTTATGATATGGAAAGAACAGAAGGGGAATCGAGTAACAGAAATAGAAGAATATATCTGTGAATAATAGATTCTTAAAGCCAAAAGCTGTATTAGCAGGAGAAAACCTGAAATACAGCTTTTGTTGTTCTTTTGAAATATGGAAAGTTATGCTTTTTTCATTTTTCCGAGTTCTCTGTGGGCGAAAACAACCGCCAGCACAAATGCAGCTGTGTCGGCAATCGGTCCTGCATACATAACGCCATCAATTCCCATAAGCATAGGGAAGATAATGATCAGTGGAAGCAGAAAGATCACCTGTCTGGTGAGAGACATGATGATACCGAGGCCAGCCTTTCCTATAGAAGTAAAAAATCCGGAGGACATCGGCTGGATACCATTTGCGAAAGTCAGGAGCATAAAAATCCTCAGATAATTTTCTGCGAATTTAAAGTACAGATCGCTTCCGCCGCCAAACATGCTGATAATCTGATGTGGAAAGATCTGGAAGCACAGGAAAAAGAATGTGGCAATGATCGTACATGCTGTTGCAGAATAACGATATGCCTGACGAACACGGTCGTATTTTTTAGCTCCATAGTTAAAGCCCCAGATAGGCTGTGCACCCTGGGCAATTCCAATGCAGATCGCAAGAAAAACCATATTTACTTTTGACACAATCCCAACGCATGCAATCGGGATATCACTTCCATAAACAGAAGACGCTCCGTAATAACGAAGAGTGTTATTCATTACAATCTGGACAGCACCAATTGCAATCTGGTTGATGCACGAAGCAAGTCCAAGCGAAGAGATTGCTTTGAGGTGGATCAGCTGAGGCTTAAACATATTTCTTTCCAGATGCATATGGCGAAATTTTGCAAAATAAAGTACAACCAGCATGGCAGAAATAAATTGGCCGATGACAGTAGCCCATGCACCGCCCTTGATTCCCCATTTGAAACCAAAGATAAACAGTGGGTCAAGAATCGTATTGATGATCGCACCGGTCAGGGTACACATCATAGAATAAGTAGGACTGCGGTCGGCACGGATCAGGTGGTTACCGCCGACGGATAAGGTGAAAAATGGAAGTCCGATGGCGATAATGCCTACATAATCAATTGCATAAGGCATTACGGTATCCGTCGCTCCAAAGAAGTTGAGCAGCGGTTTCAGAAAGATCAAAATCACCGCGGCAATGGCTGTACCTGTTATAACAAGTGATGATAAGGCACTTCCTGCAATTTCACTTGCCTCTCGTTCGTTGCCGGCTCCCATTTCAAGATTGTAGTTAGATGCACCGCCGATTCCGAGGAGCAGTGCAGCGGCAGTTGAAATGGTTGTGACTGGAAATGCGATGTTTGTGGCAGCATTTCCGAGCATGCCGACACCCTGACCGATAAAAATCTGGTCTACGATATTATAGAGAGCATTGACCAGCATGCTGATGATAGCCGGGATTGCAAATTTAGCAAGGAGGCGGCCGGTTGGAGCTATGCCTAATGGGTTGTCTGTATTTGCATTGGCGGTTGAAAGATTAGATTGAGATTTCAAGATAAATGACCTCTTTCTTCTATAGTATAAGATGTTTTTTATAAAGCCTGATTCAAGGCTGTTTATTAAGTATAACACAAAAAATAAAAAAAGTTCAAAAAAGTGTTGACAGATTCTTTTTATAGTGGTATTCTAACTAAGCTGTCACAAGGAATTGTTTCTTCTGAATAAACAATTTGAAAAGTTTTGAAAAAAACAAAAATA
>UMJW01058090.1_pt1 | contig 12765 bp, 8 predicted proteins | sample 1966151 | NCBI WGS metagenome assembly UMJW01 (sample SAMEA4836160, study PRJEB28245) | human gut metagenome | biome: gut microbiome; material: fecal sample | place: Denmark | collected 2008
CAGGTAAAGCAGATTGCAGATAAAGGAATCCAGATTGGTATTGTGATCGGTGGTGGTAATTTCTGGAGAGGAAGAACTTCCGAGACGATCGACAGACCTAAGGCGGATCAGATCGGTATGTTAGCAACCATTATGAACTGTATCTATGTATCTGAGATTTTCCGTTCTGTTGGAATGGATACAGAGATTTTTACACCATTTTTATGTGGAAGCATGACAAAGCTTTTCTCTAAAGATGAGGCAGATAAATGTTTCAATGAGGGAAAGATTGTTTTCTTTGCAGGTGGAACAGGTCATCCTTATTTTTCTACCGATACGGGAATCGTATTACGCGCAATTGAGATGGAAGCAGAAGGTATTTATCTTGCAAAGGCAATTGATGGTGTCTATGACAGCGATCCGAAGCTGAATCCGGCTGCTAAGAAGTATGATGAGGTATCTATTCAGGAGGTAATTGACCAGAAGCTCGCTGTAGTAGATCTTACAGCATCCATTATGTGCATGGAAAACAAGATGCCGATGTATGTGTTCGGATTAAATGAAGAAAATAGTATTGTAAAGGCCATGAGTGGAGAATTTAATGGCACAAAGGTAACAGTTTAGGAGGCTAAATCCTCTCCTCACTCGGAGTTCGGATTTTTGCTTCGCAAAAACAAGGAGGCTAAATCCTCTGCTCCTGCATGGGCAGTCGCATTTTGCTTCGCAAAACAAGGAGGATTAATATGGACGAGAGATTAGTTCAGTTCGATGAGAAAATGCAGAAAACAATGAACAATTTATCAGAGGAATTTGGAAGTATCCGTGCCGGACGTGCCAATCCACATGTTCTTGATAAATTGAGAGTTGATTATTACGGAACACCAACACCTATCCAGCAGGTGGCAAACGTAAATGTTCCGGAACCTAGAATGATTCAGATTCAGCCATGGGAAGCTTCTATGGTAAAAGAGATTGAGAAAGTGATCATGACATCTGATCTTGGAATCAATCCTACCAATGATGGAAAGACAATCCGTCTTTTATTCCCAGAACTGACAGAGGAAAGACGTAAAGATCTTGCAAAAGACGTAAAGAAGAAAGGTGAGAGTGCAAAAGTAGCCATTCGTAATATTCGTCGTGATGCAAATGATTCCTTCAAGAAACTTGCAAAAGAGGATGTTTCAGAAGATGAAATCAAAGCATTGGAAGAAAATGCTCAGAAGATGACAGATAAATATATTGCAGCTGTCGATGAAGCAGTAGAAGTTAAAACAAAAGAAATTTTAACTGTATAAATAAATTGACAGAATAAAAGAAAGAGTGGGGGCATGAGAAAATCGTGTCCTCATTTTCGTAACTTATAAAAGAACAATATTTTGCAATGACAGCGGAACAAAAAAAATTACAAAGTTTTGTGCCGTTTGACTGGAACAGAAAGGATAAACAGAGAGCATGAAGATTCCACAACATGTAGCAATTATATTAGATGGAAATGGAAGATGGGCAAAAAGCAAAGGAATGCCAAGAAATTACGGACATACGGTCGGGGCTAAGAATGTGGAGACAGTCTGTCAGGCAGCCCATGATATGGGAATTAAATATCTGACCTTATATGCTTTTTCTACCGAGAACTGGAACCGACCGGATAACGAAGTAAATGCATTGATGAAATTACTGGAATCTTATCTGAAAAACTGTATTAAAACTGCGGATAAGAATAATATGCGTGTCCGGGTAATTGGAGATACCACAAAGCTCAGTGAGAAGTTTCAAAATCAGATCAAAGAATTAGAGTCTGCATCTGCACACAACGATGGTTTGAATCTGCAGATTGCGATCAATTATGGAAGCCGGGATGAGATGCTCCGGGGCATGCGGAAAATGTATGCAGATCTCCGTGACGGCAAATTGCAGGAAAACGAGATTGATGAGACACATTTTGAAGCTTATCTGGATACGAAAGATATTCCGGATCCGGATCTGTTGATCCGCACCAGTGGGGAACAGCGCTTATCGAATTATCTCTTATGGCAGCTGGCTTACAGTGAATTTTATTTTACGGAAGTTCCATGGCCGGACTTCCATAAAGAAGAATTAGAAAAGGCAGTTGAAGCATATAATAAACGTGACCGCAGGTTTGGCGCACTCTCAGAGGAGGATGGAGAAATATAATGTTTAAGACAAGATTATTAAGTGGAATCGTGTTAGTGATCGCAGCACTGGTTCTGATCATTACAGGCGGAGATGTTCTGCTGATCTCAACACTGATTATTTCCTATATTGGTATGTTTGAATTATATCGCATTTTTCACATTGAAAAAGAGGCGGTTGGAATCATTGGTTATCTGGCAGCGACCGTGTATTATTGTAATCTGAAATTTGCATTTTTGCCGGATACAATGGTGTTTGTATTAGGTGTTTTGATTCTTATGATGTTCGCATATGTATTTACATATCCGAAGTATAAGACGGAACAGGTACTTGCAGCATTTTTTGGCGTGTTCTATGTTGCTGTGATGCTGTCGTATGTGTATCAGACGCGTATGATCGAGGCAGGTGCCTACATTGTATGGCTTGTTTTTCTGTGTTCCTGGGGATGCGACACCTGTGCATACTGTGTAGGAATGTTGATTGGGAAACATAAAATGTCGCCAAAATTAAGTCCGAAGAAATCAGTGGAGGGTGCTGTCGGCGGTGTTGTAGGTGCAGCGCTTCTTACGATTATTTATGGCATGATCTTTAAAAGTGCCATGCAGATTGATCAGACACATGTCTGGATTATGGCAGGAATCAGTGCGGTTGGAGCGTTGATCTCTATGGTTGGGGATCTGACTGCATCTGCCATCAAGCGGAATTACGAGATCAAAGATTACGGAAAACTGATTCCGGGACACGGTGGCATTTTAGACCGTTTTGACAGTGTGATCTTTACTGCACCGATCATTTATTTCCTTGCAGTGAACTTTATTAAATTATAAGATAAGGAAATTATAAAACATGAAAAAAATTGCAATTTTAGGTTCTACCGGTTCTATCGGTACACAGACACTCGATATTGTAAGAGAGCAGGGGGATATTCAGGTAGTTGCAATGGCTGCCGGAAGTAATATCAGTTTGTTAGAAGCGCAGATGAGAGAGTTCAAGCCATCACTTGTCAGTGTATGGGATGAAAAAAAGGCATCAGAACTTCGTACGAATACAAAAGACCTCGGCATAAAAATCGTGTCCGGCATGGAAGGACTTCTTGAAGTATCGGTGATCCCGGAGAGTGAGATTTTAGTGACCGCAATTGTTGGTATGCTTGGAATCAGACCAACGATTGCTGCAATTAAAGCAGGAAAGAAAATTGCTTTGGCAAACAAGGAAACACTTGTCACTGCCGGACATATTATTATTCCGCTTGCAAAGGAATACAAGGTGCCAATTCTTCCGGTGGACAGCGAACACAGTGCGATTTTCCAGTCGTTGCAGGGTGCCGGAGATAATAAGATCAGCAGGATTTTACTGACAGCTTCCGGTGGACCGTTCCGTGGAAGAAAAGCAGATGAACTTAAGAATATTCAGGTGGAAGATGCCCTGAAACATCCAAACTGGAGCATGGGAAGAAAAATCACGATTGATTCTTCCACATTGGTAAATAAAGGACTGGAAGTGATGGAAGCAAAATGGCTCTTTGATGTGGCTTTAGATCAGATTCAGGTTGTAGTACATCCGCAGAGTGTCATTCATTCTGCTGTAGAGTATCAGGATGGAGCAGTGATCGCACAGCTTGGCACGCCGGATATGAGACTTCCAATCCAGTATGCACTTTATTATCCGGAGCGCCGGAATCTTTCGGGCAGGAGACTGGATCTGTTTGAAATTGCAGATCTTACCTTCGAGAAGCCGGATACCGATACATTTCGCGGGCTTGCACTTGCATATCAGGCAATGGAAAAGGGCGGAAATATTCCGACTGTGTACAATGCTGCCAATGAGAAAGCGGTCAGTCTGTTTTTAGACCGGAAGATTTCTTATCCGGAGATCACAGAGTTGATCGAGGCATGTATGGAAAATGCAGAGTTTATCGATCATCCGGATGTGGATGAAATTTTGGGGACAGAAGCAGCTGCTTATGAGTTTATTGAAAAAAAGATGAGTGCAAAATAAAACGCATTTAAAAATGCAACAAGACATCAGGAAAGGTTTTTTACATGAAAATTATTATCGCATTACTGATATTCAGCATTATTATCCTGTTTCATGAACTGGGACATTTTTTGCTTGCAAAGGCAAATGGAATCCGTGTCAATGAATTTTCACTTGGATTAGGACCTACACTTTTCGGAATCCAGAAAGGTGAGACAAAATACTCCATCAAACTGCTTCCATTTGGAGGAGCCTGCATGATGGAGGGAGAGGATTCGGAAAGCCAGGATAACAAAGCGTTTAACAACAAATCTGTCTGGGCAAGGATCAGCGTTGTAGCTGCGGGACCAATTTTTAATTTTATCATGGCCTTTATCTTCTCTTTTATTCTTGTCTGCTGCACCGGATATGATCTTCCGGTACTCTCAGATGTGAGTGAGGGTTATGCCGCAGAGGAAGCGGGACTTCAGGCAGGTGATACGATTGTAAAAATGGGAAATAAACATATTCATTTTTACCGTGAGGTGAGTGCATATTCCATGTACCATGCCGGAGAACCGGTGAAAGTAACTTATGAGCGGGATGGAGAACGTTACACAACGGAACTCACTCCAAAATATGATGAGACCACCGGAAGATATTTATATGGATTTATTGGAATGGCAGCCAGAGAGAAGACAACAAACAATGTATTCACGCTGGCAAAATACAGTGCTTACGAGGTGGAGTACTGGATCTATACGACACTTGGAAGCTTAAAGATGCTCTTTACCGGAGGCGTTACCGTCAATGATATGAGTGGTCCGGTAGGAATTGTCAGTGCAATCGGAGACAGCTATGAGCAGAGTGTTTCCTACGGCTACTTCTATGCATTCCTGCAAATGCTGTATATCAGTATCCTGCTTTCTGCGAACCTTGGTGTCATGAACCTTCTGCCACTCCCGGCACTCGACGGTGGAAGACTTGTATTTTTGCTGGTAGAGGCGATCCGTGGCAAAAAAGTTGACCCGGAAAAAGAGGGCATGGTACATTTTGCCGGTATCATGATATTGTTTGCACTCATGATACTGATCATGTTTAACGACATTCGTAAGTTGTTCATATAGATTAGAAAAAGTTTCGCAATTATCCAGTAAGAATTTATACGAAAGGGAGAAGAACTATGACAAAAACAGTGAAGATCGGCAACCGCATCATTGGCGGCGGCAACCCGATTTTGATTCAGTCTATGACCAATACAAAAACAGAGAATGTGGAGGCAACTGCCGCACAGATCAATCAGCTTACAGCTGCCGGATGTGATATCATCCGCTGTGCAGTGCCTACGATGGATGCAGCGAAGGCATTAAAGGAGATAAAAAAACAGGTGCAGATTCCGGTCGTTGCAGACATTCATTTTGACTATCGTCTTGCAATTGCAGCAATGGAGAATGGAGCAGACAAGATCCGCATCAACCCTGGCAATATCGGAAGCGCGGAGCGTGTAAAGGCAGTGGTGGATGTCGCAAAAGAGCGCAACATTCCAATCCGTGTAGGGGTAAACAGTGGTTCCTTAGAAAAAAATCTGGTGGAGAAATACCATGGAGTGACGGCTGAGGGACTGGTAGAAAGTGCTTTGGATAAAGTAAAACTGATTGAAGATATGGGATATGATAATCTTGTCATCAGTATCAAATCTTCGGATGTTATGATGTGTGTGAAAGCGCATGAACTGATCGCAAGCCAGACCGATCATCCACTGCATGTCGGGATCACGGAAGCCGGTACGATCATCAGCGGTAATATCAAGTCAGCCATCGGACTTGGATTGATCTTACATCAGGGAATCGGTGACACGATCCGGGTTTCCCTGACAGGAGATCCATTAGAGGAGATCAAATCTGCCAAATTAATTTTAAAAACACTTGGACTCCGTCAGGGTGGTGTGGAAGTAGTATCCTGTCCTACCTGTGGACGAACACAGATCAATCTGATCCAGCTGGCCAATCAGGTAGAAAATATGGTTGCTGACATTCCTCTTGACATTAAAGTTGCCGTTATGGGATGTGTTGTTAATGGCCCGGGAGAAGCAAAAGAGGCAGATATCGGAATCGCCGGAGGAATCGGAGAAGGACTTATTATCAAACATGGCGAAGTATTCAAAAAAGTGCCGGAGTCAGAACTTTTAGAGGCACTCCGCTATGAACTGTTACATTGGAATGAATAATTATGGCAAAACTATTTTTTGATGTCTTTCCGACACTGGATGTGTCCGGGGATATGAAGAAAATTTTATCTGAGATGGAAGTTACCAAGGTAGGGATGAATCATGAGAGAGATCATATCCGTGTCTATCTTTTGGGCAGTCATCTCATACATAAAAATAACATTACGCAGTTAGAAAAATCCATTGAGGAGCAGATATTTAAGGGAAAACGGATGAATGTCCGTATTATCGAAAAGTATCAGCTCTCCGAGCAGTATACCGCCCGCACGCTGATGGATATGTATAAGGACAGTATTTTAGAAGAGTTAAAAGCCTACAGTCTGATGGAATACAATCTGCTGCGTGCTTCCAAAATGGAATTTACGGATGACAGTCATCTGCATCTTGTACTGGAAAATACGATCATTGCACAGACACGCTCCCATGAAATTGTGGAATTTTTAGAGAAAATCGTGTGTGAGCGCTGTGGCATGAACCTGATTGTTGACCTTGACTTTGAGGAACCAAAAGAGAGCAGGTACAAGAAAAACAGTGATCTTCAGATTCAGTTTGAAATCAAAAATATATTAAAAAATATCAATTTGAAGGATGAGGACGGAGAGACAGTTGCAGTTGCTTCAGATGCCAATGAAAAAAGTGCAGTTTCCGGTCAGACTACAACATCTGGAGACAGTGGTTCTACAGGTGGTGGAAACGCCGTAAAACCTGCAAAAAACGATGCAAAATCTGCAAATGGTGCAGGAAATACTGCAAAAAAACCATACGACGGACCGCGGAAAGAGTTTAAAAAACGTTATGATGGTGGTGGCTTTGGCGGAGGTAAAAAATCCGATAATCCGGATGTGATTTACGGTCGTGATATTGAGGATGGAGAAACCATCCCATTGGAGAAAATCGTGGGTGAGATGGGTGAAGTTACCATCCGCTGTCAGGTCATGACGGTTGAGACGAGGGAGATCCGTAACGAAAAGACAATCATTATCATGTCGGTCACAGATTTTACGGATTCCATTGTCCTGAAAATATTTACAAGAAATGAAGACAGGGATGAGCTTCTTGGCAATCTGAAAAAAGGGGCATTCTTAAAAATCAAAGGTGTCACGACAATCGATAAGTTTGACAGTGAATTAACAATCGGTTCGATCGTTGGAATTAAGAAGATTGCAGACTTTACGACCACCCGTATGGACACCAGTCCGGAGAAGCGTGTGGAATTGCACTGTCATACAAAGATGAGTGATATGGATGGTGTGTCCGAGTGTAAAGACATCGTAAAGCGTGCCATGAAATGGGGACATAAGGCGATTGCGATCACCGACCACGGCGATGTACAGGCATTCCCGGATGCAAACCATGCACTGAGTCCGGATGACGATTTTAAGGTTATCTACGGTGTGGAAGCGTATCTGGTGGACGACTTGAAGGATATTATCACAGATTCGAAAGGACAGAGCCTCGATGAAACCTTTGTGGTGTTCGACTTGGAGACGACCGGTTTCAGCCCGGATAAGAATAAGATTATTGAGATCGGTGCAGTGAAAGTAGTCGGTGGTGTCATTACAGACCGTTTTTCGACATTTGTAAACCCGGAAGTGCCAATTCCATTCCGAATCGAGGAATTGACCTCAATTAAGGATGATATGGTCATTGACGCACCGAAGATTGAGGAGATTCTGCCGGAATTTATGAAGTTCTGCGAGGGTGCGATCATGGTTGCCCACAATGCGGAATTTGATATGAGTTTTATTAAGAAAAACTGCAAGGATCAGGGGATAGAGAGAGAGTTTACGATCATAGATACAGTGGCTCTTGCCAGAATTCTGCTGCCGAACCTGAATCGTTTTAAACTCGATACCGTTGCAAAGGCATTGAATGTCTCACTGGAAAACCATCACCGTGCGGTGGACGATGCCGGCTGTACGGCAGAAATTTTTGTAAAATTTATTGAGATGTTAAAAGAACGCGGCATGGAAAATCTTGATGATGTGAACCATATGGTTTCCACCTCGCCGGAAACGGTCATGAAAATGCCAACTTACCATGCGATCATTCTGGCGACAAATGACATTGGACGTATCAATCTGTATCGACTGGTTTCACTTTCACACCTCACGTATTATAATAAGAGGCCACGTGTGCCAAAAAGTGAATTTGTCAAATACAGAGAGGGACTTCTTTTAGGCTCTGCCTGTGAAGCTGGAGAATTATACCGTGCGATTGTGGGCGGAAGACCGCAGGAAGAGATCATAAGACTTGTAAAGTTCTATGATTATCTGGAGATACAGCCACTTGGAAACAATGAGTTCATGTTGCGCAGTGACAAGGAGCCAGTGAATACGATGGAAGAGCTGCAGGATATCAACCGCAGGATCTGCAAACTTGGGGAAGAATTTAACAAGCTTGTGGTGGCTACCTGCGATGTGCATTTCCTTGACCCGGAAGATGAAATCTACCGCCGTATTATTATGGCCGGAAAGGGATTTAAGGATGCTGACGAGCAGGCACCGTTATATCTTCGAACAACCGAAGAAATGCTAAAGGAATTCGAATATCTTGGAAGTGCCAAGGCAGAAGAGGTCGTCATTACAAATCCGAACAAGATTGCGGATATGTGTGAGAAGATTGCGCCGGTAAGACCGGATAAGTGTCCGCCGTTTATTGAGAACTCGGATCAGATGCTCCGCGATATCTGCTACAACAAAGCACACAGCATGTATGGCGAGGAACTGCCGCCAATCGTAAAGGAACGTCTTGACAGGGAGTTAAATTCCATCATTTCCAACGGATATGCGGTTATGTATATTATCGCGCAGAAGCTTGTGTGGAAGTCGAACGAGGATGGATACCTTGTAGGTTCCCGTGGTTCGGTAGGATCTTCTTTTGCAGCGACCATGTCCGGTATCACGGAAGTAAATCCATTGCAGGCGCATTACCGTTGCGAATATTGCAAATACAGCGATTTTGATTCACCGGAAGTCAAGGCATTTTCCGGAAGAAGTGGTTGTGATATGCCGGATAAGATTTGTCCGGTGTGTGGCAAAAAGCTGGTAAAAGATGGATTTGATATTCCATTTGAAACCTTCCTTGGATTCAAGGGAAACAAAGAGCCGGATATCGATTTAAACTTCTCCGGTGAGTATCAGAGTAAGGCGCATGCCTACTGTGAGGTTATCTTCGGTTACGGACAGACATTCCGTGCCGGAACGATTGGTACACTTGCGGACAAGACCGCATTTGGATATATCAAAAACTATTATGAGGAGCGTGGGATCCACAAGAGAAATTGTGAGATTGACCGTATCGTACAGGGATGTGTCGGCGTCCGGAGAACGACCGGGCAGCATCCGGGAGGTATTGTCGTACTTCCGGTGGGCGAAGAGATTAATACATTTACTCCGGTACAGCATCCGGCGAACGATATGACGACTGCAACGGTTACGACTCATTTTGATTACCATTCCATCGACCATAACTTATTAAAACTGGACATTCTCGGACACGATGATCCGACCATGATCCGTATGTTACAGGACTTGACAGGACTTGATCCACAGACGATCCCTTTGGACGATCAGACAGTCATGTCGCTGTTTATGAATACCTCTGCATTGGGAGTAGAACCGGAAGACATCAACGGTATTCCCCTGGGATGTTTAGGAATCCCGGAGTTTGGAACAGATTTTGCGATGCAGATGGTTATTGATGCGAAACCGACCGAATTTTCTGATCTGATCCGAATTTCAGGACTTTCGCATGGTACGGATGTGTGGCTGGGAAATGCACAGACTTTAATTGAGCAGGGGATAGCAACGATTTCTACTGCAATCTGTACCCGTGATGATATTATGATTTATCTGATCGGTATGGGACTTGACAGTGAGCAGTCCTTTACCATTATGGAGTCTGTTCGAAAAGGTAAGGGATTAAAGGAAGAATGGAAGGAAGAGATGCGGGCACATAATGTACCGGAATGGTATATTGATTCGTGTTTAAAGATTAAGTATATGTTCCCAAAGGCACATGCGGCTGCCTACGTTATGATGGCATGGCGTATCGCATACTGTAAAGTTTTTTATCCACTCGCCTATTATGCGGCATATTTTTCCATTCGTGCGACCGGTTTCAACTATGAGATCATGTGTCAGGGAAAAGAGCGTCTGGAATATTTTTATAAGGATTACACAAGAAGAAAAGATTCTCTTTCCAAAAAAGAGCAGGATGTCTACCGTGATATGCGGATCGTGCAGGAGATGTATGCGAGAGGTTTTGATTTTACGCCAATTGATATTTACCGTGCATTGCCGGACCGTTTCCAGATCATCGACGGAAAGCTTATGCCGGCGTTAAATACCATTGAAGGTATGGGTGACAATGCTGCAATTGCGGTTGCGGAGGCAGCAAAAGACGGAAAATTCTTATCCAAAGATGATTTCCGCCAGAGAACCAAGGTGACGAAATCTACCATTGATCTTATGGCAGATCTTGGACTGCTGGGCGATATGCCGGAGTCCAATCAGTTGTCGTTATTTGATTTTGCATAAATATTTGTTTTGCGGGATAAAGAAACGCCAGGAAAAAATGAAGTTTCCTGACGTTTCTTTTTTTGTAAAAAATTGCATTGTAACAACGCCTGCTTACGGATTGAAAATCTGTACATTGCCCGGGGCAGCAACAGATGTATAATAAGGGGTTTTGGTCGTAAAATCTTTAAAATAGACATAAGTGGAAGTTACATTAATGGCAGTGTAGTTGCCTTCTTTTAATTCCTGATAATTGCTTCCATCTGTATTAATACAACAGATGGCCGGATTTGTCTTATCATTTTTCTGAAAAAAGATTTTATCGCCTGTGACATTATAGCAGTCGACACGGCAGTCCGTGACCAGCGTTTTTTCACCATTTGTCAGATCGACTTTGGCAATGCGGTAATCGTTTTCACAGTCCATAAAATAAAGATTGTTTCCGTCTTTCACCGGCATCCAGCAGTTCCCCTCATAGATGACTTTTGCGTGGTCATTGGAAGTGTCCATCTCATAGATATTATGATTGTCTGTCAGTCCGTTATAATAAATATATTGTCCATCGGTACTTGCGGTAAAGTAGGACTGTTTTTCTACCTGCTCTTTTTCCTTGCCATCAATTTTGACTTTGTACAGCGTGGTTGCATCAGTGGTATCATAATGCAGATAGTACAGATAATTTCCAACCAGGGAAGCATACATACACGGATCATCATCTAAAATTTCAGGTTTTCCTTTTCCGTCAATGTCCAGCCGGCATAAGCTGTTGGTATTGACCGGGAGGAAGGAAAACGAATCAGCGCTTTTTCCCTTAAGTTTACAGTAATAAATGTAGTGGTCATCCACGTTGATGTAGCTGACACTCTGATCCTCTAACTTTTTGATGTTTGTGCCGTCCGGGTTCATGGAGTACAGACAGTAGTTGTCGGCAGGGTTGGCAAAGTAGACAATACCATCTTTTTCACAGAAATATCCTTCGTTATACAGATTTCCCGCAGTGTTGCCGTTGACATAACCGTCATTATACCGAATGCGGTTTATGTACCGGTAGAGGAAAACACACCCGGCAGCAAGAAGGATCACCAACACAAAAAGCAGCCATTTCCAGATTTTTTTCATAAGTAAATCACCTCTTTGATTTATAATCTTTATCTATAAAAAGTATAGCATTTCTGTATACCATGACGCAAGTGTTCTCTTGCAAGCAAACTGTGAATGTAATATATTATAAATAATAAATGGAAAGGCTTGGATTTTTTATGAGAGATTTATTGGAACTAAGAGATGAGATCGATCAGATCGACAGTCAGATCGTGGATCTGTATGAACGCAGAATGGCAATTTCAGAGGAAGTTGCTGAATATAAAATTGCTGTGGAAAAGAAAGTATTTGACAAGCAGCGTGAGGTTTCCAAGTTGGAAACATTGAGCAGAAAAGGAACTACGCCATTTTTAAAACATGGTATCCGTGAACTGTTCGAGCAGATCATGTCCATGAGCCGGAAGCGTCAGTATCAGCTTCTGACAGAACATGGACAGACGGAAAAAACCGATTTTAAAGAAGTAGATCATCTGAATTACAAAAATGCTAAAATCGTATTTCAGGGAACGGAGGGCGCGTATTCCCAGCTTGCGCTGAATGAGTATTTCGGGGAGAATGCAGACAGTTATCATGTGGATACGTGGCGGGATGCGATGGAAGCCATCCAAAACGGAGAGGCCGATTACGCTGTATTCCCAATTGAGAATTCATCCGCCGGAATCGTTTCCGAGAACTATGATCTTATGGTGGAATACAATAATTATATCGTGGGAGAGCAGATCATCCGTATCGACCATGCTCTTTTAGGTCTGCCGGAAGCAGACATGGACGATATCACCGACATTTATTCCCACCCTCAGGCGCTGATGCAGTGCTCAAAATACCTTGAGA
>UMJW01006811.1_pt1 | contig 12659 bp, 7 predicted proteins | sample 1966151 | NCBI WGS metagenome assembly UMJW01 (sample SAMEA4836160, study PRJEB28245) | human gut metagenome | biome: gut microbiome; material: fecal sample | place: Denmark | collected 2008
ATTAAGGAAGCAACCGATAAGCTGCCTATGGGCATCTGCTTTGCCGACCCGAACGGCAGGATCATCCTGTGCAACAACCGTATGCGCAGGCTCTCCTTTGCCCTTTGCGGCCACGAGCTGCAAATCAAAAGCGATATGGAAAATGCCCTGAGCGCGCCGGACAGATCCGTAACCGTCAAGGATGATTGCTACATCCTGCCCGACAAGACCGTCTGGCAGTTTCGCACACAAAATATCACCGTGGACAGCGATGACCGCTGGCAGCAGATAACGGCGCACAATGTAACCGAGCTGTATAACGGCTGCCAAAAGCAAGAGGAAATAAATGAAGAACTGGCAGAAGTCAATCGAAAGCTCAGGAAGATGTACGCTCGCATGGAGAACGATGTCAAAGAGAAGGAAAGCCTTGACCTAAAGGTCTATATTCACGATACCATCGGGCGAAGCCTCCTGACCATCCGTGACATCATAGACAGCGGAGAGGATACCGAGCGAAAGCTTGAGGCGCTGCAAAATGCCATCGGTATGCTGGCAAGCAACCGTGTCACCTCTGTCAGCACAATGGACGAGGTAAAAAGAACCGCACAGCAGCTTGGCGTGGCTGTAAAAATCGACGGCTACCTGCCCCGTGATACCGCAGCCGAGGAGCTGACCGTTGCTGCCGCCAAGGAGTGCGTGACCAACTGCATCAAGCACGCAGACGGGAATGAGATATATATCCGTATTGCCCAGCGCGGCGAACGCTATGATGTTACCATAACCAACAACGGCAAAATACCCACAGAGCCGATAAAGGAGGGCAGCGGCCTGTCAACGCTTCGCCGCAGTATTGAAAGCTCCGGCGGTGAAATGCATATTTCGCACAATCCACGCTTTGCTCTTCTGATTACGATTCCCGCAAAGGAGGTCAGCCTATGATAAACACCATACTTGTAGAAGATGATCTATACATACAAAAGCACTTTGTCGATCGTCTCGCGGCAGACGGCGAGTTTCATCTTGTCGGCGTTTTCCGTGACGCCTTTGAAGCGGAAAAGCACTGCGACGCCACCGTAAAGCTCGTCCTTATGGATGTGCAGACGCATCATAAGCATTCCGGTCTTGCCGCCGCAGAGCGCATCAAAAAGGCTTTTCCGCAAATCAAAATCGTTGTGGCTACCTCGCTTGTCGATCCCGAAGTTTTGCAAAGAGCCAAAATGGGTGCTGCTGACAGCCTGTGGTATAAGGACCACGGAACAGAGGAGCTGATGAGCGTGGTAAAGCGCACCCTGGCAGGTGAAAAGGTATTCCCCGATACCGCTCCGGCCATTGAAATGGAGGGTACGATGTCCGATGTCTTCTCGCCCCGGCAGTTAGACATTCTACGCCTTTATATAAAGGGCTTTACCTATCAGGAAATTGCCGATAAGCTGGGCATCTCCAAAAACGACGTTCGTTGGAACCTGGACGATATGGTGGAAAAGAGCGGTTTTGAAAGCAGAGAAGCGCTGGTTGCAACCGCCATTGAAAACAAGCTCATGGTAATCACCTTAAAAGACGAATAAGCAAAACTGAACCCCTTGGCTGTACGGTCAAGGGGTTTTTCGCGCCCAAAAGGCAAAAATCTTTTGAAAAAAACCAGATCTTTCTTCTGTTACTGGCACAAGTGCCAGTGACAAACGCCAAAAAATCAGTATAATAGATAATGTAAGATTAGGATTGTGCTTTTAGAAGGTGGTGATGAATGATGAAAAAAATCGTTCTGGACATTCAAAGCGATATCCATGCGCACACCATGGAGCGAATGCTGATGCAAAAATTGGACGATTGCCAAGTTGTGATTTCCGAGTCGCCGGACGCAACCGCCGAGTGGTGCAAAACGCATCGACCGGATGTGCTTTTAATGGAGGTCAAGGCGTATTCGCCATGGATGTTCAAAGAACGAATGGCGATCCGTGACAAGGTAAAACGGAACACGGAAAGCTGTCGTGTCATTCTCTTTGTGGATGATGATACAGATGAAGATTTGACCGAAAAGGTACGGCAGGCAAAGCGTGAGGGTCTGATAGACGCTTTTCTCTTCGGTTCGGTATCCGAAAACTACTTTGCTTCGGTCATCGACAGTGTTTAAATCAGGCAACACAAAAAGCATAAAAATCTTCAAAATAATTATGAGGGAGGAATAATAGTATGACAAAAACGAACAAACGAAGGCGCGTCGCCAGCGTCCTGTTGGCGCTTGTGATGCTGCTCTCACTGATGCCGAGTCTAGAGCTTCCCGCTCATGCCTTTTGGGACGACTACGACACCGGCGGAGATTGCCCCAACTGCGACCACTACCACTGGGGTGAGAATTTGTGCGACTGCCAGTTCTGCACCATTGACTGCAACTACGATTGCTGGGTTGAAACCCATTGCAACGACTGCGGTGTGTGCCTGGGCGACACGCCCTATTGGTGCGAGGAGTGCTATAAATGCGCGGAGTGCATGGAGGACACGCACTGCTCCACCTGCGCCAAGTGCTACATCGGCGAGGATGACCAGCTGTGCGGCGAATGCCATAAGGGTCCCTGCTGCTCCATAACCATCTGCGACTCCTGCGGATTCTGCGATGACTGCGCAAACGATGACAGCGACCCGATGCACTGCTCATTGTGCAACAGCTGCTTCGGTGCGGTGGACGAGTGCGTGGACGACGATGATACCGGCGTCATCCACTGCATCGATTGCCACACGGCCTGCGAACAGTGCGATGGATGCCTGCTGAACCAGGAGTCCTGCGAGGACTGCGGCCTCTGCCTGGAGTGCTGCCGAGATAACTCCGAGGGCGGTGGCTGCCCGGACGGCGAGACCTGCGTGGAAAGCGCCGAGTGGGACGAGCACATCTGTCAGGGCTGCGACGGCTGGGTCACGGATAAGGAGGACGAGGACGAGTTCTGCGAAACCTGCGAGATGTGCAAGGAGTGCTGCGAGGGCAACTCCGACTGCTCCGAGGGAATGTGCGCAATGGACACGGACTATGCGGATCACTTCTGCGAGGACTGCGGCCTGTGCTTCCACGACAGCGATCCCTGCGAGGACGGCTGCGATCAGCGCTGCAAGGACTGTTGCCGAGATGCCGTGAGCGCTATGGGCTGCGATCATGACGACTGGTGCTTCAGCGACTCTGATTTTGAGGATCATTTGAAGACGGAGCATTCCGGTGCTGGGCATACCCACATAGCCTCCGCCACCTGGGAGGCTGACGGAACGCAGCACTGGCACCCCTGCCGCTATTGTGACGATAAAAAGCTGAATGCCGCCAACCATGAATTTGACGTCAAGGGCGTGTGCAAGGTCTGCGGCTCCACCAGCGGCAGTTCCATCGTCATCAACCGCCAGCCGAGGGGCGTCAAGTGTAAGACCTCTATCTACGATGATTATAACGAAGAGCCGGAAAACGGCCTGCTGTTCTATGAAAATAACCCGCTCACCTTCTCTGTCTCGGCAAGAAGCCTGAAGGGCGACGAGTTGACCTATCAGTGGTATCGGAAGAATAATGAGAATCCAACGGCGGCGCCCTACAAGCTGCCGGAGACAGATTACTATGTGGACGTGAACACCCCAACGCTGAGGCTGTCGGTTTCCGCCGAGGCCTGCATGGATGACTACTCCTACTACTGCGTCATCGGCAGAAAGGGCGACCCTTCGGACACCATGAAAACAGCGGAGGCAAAGCTGACTGCCACCCATGCCTACAGCCATAAGCAGGCGGGTGTGCGTGTGCCCACGGAAGACAGCGAGAGAACGCCGAAATACAATGTCACTTGGGTCGATAAGCATGGGGTTACCCATGACGGTGTCGTGGGCGGCGACCCGAAATGCGACGGCCACAAGCTCCCGTGCCTGTTTGAAGCAGGCTATTACGAACCGCATTATATGACCACCGGCTCCAAGGAGCGCATCTTCCCGCATACCTTTGTGCTTGACATTAGCTATGACGCAGTGGGCGGCGGCAGAGTCGATGTGCTCAGATGTTCCGTCTGCGACTATATCGTTCCTGTGAAGAGCCATGTCCATGATTACGGCTGGAACTGGGACTGCACCGGCTTCGGCAGTATCTATGAGTATACCTTCAACATCGGCGGCTCGACCAAGACGGTGGAGCAGCTCATCATCGAATCCGACTATGCCCACCCCGAAAAGTGCAAGGTTCCCGGCTGCGAGGAATTCATCATGGTTCCCCATAGCTGGGGCCGCTGGAATGTGGTCAAAAACCCCGATACCGAGGGCGATAAAGGCGGCATGGAGGCTGAATGCAGCGTCTGCGAATACAAAGAGACGAAAGAAATTGACGGCGATTGGACAAAGGACACCGCCCTTGTGACGGTGAAAAATGGCCGGGCAACCCGTATGATCGTCAAGCCCGGCGACAAGATCAGGCTTTATCCCGAGGAGAGAACCGGTCAGAAAGCCATCGGCTGGAAGGTGGAGTATCGCCGCGAATACAATGAGTATGACATCATACCTGTTACTAGAAATTGGAACGCCAACGAGGCGAAGTCCCGGTTCAAACTGGTGACCAACGGCTCCGCCCTCGAGTGGGGCTGCACGATCCCGGAGTTCAGCACCATGGGTGCCCCCGGCGGCGGCAGTTTCTTCTTTGAGCCTGTCTATGCAGGCTGTGACCACAGCGGCGGCACAACGCTGCTCAACGCGAAGGAGCAGGTCTGCGACCGTAAGGGCTATACCGGCGACACCGCCTGCGCAGACTGCGGCCATGTCATCAGTGCCGGTTCGGATATCTACCCACCTGCAAACGCCGGTCATACCGGTCCACTGCAGCCGCTGTACTACTACGGCACGGCCAACTCGGCAACCACAGACGCGAGCCATGGTGGAAAACGCTATAACGCCAAATCGGGCGACTGCCGACACCGCGCCTATGAGGGCGACTACCGCTGCACGGCTTGCGGCGGCACCGTAAAGGGCGAGACCGGCGACTTCAGGCATAGCGGTCCCCTTGAACTGCGGGATGTAAGAACGGCGACCTGTACAGAGAGGGGCTATTCCGGCAACCAGTACTGCACATCGTGCGACAGGATCGCACAGAAGGGCGTCTCTACCCCGTCCCTCCACGAAATTGCCGATAACTACAAGCTGATCAATGAGGTTAAGCCAGGATGCACCACCTCAGGCTATAGCGGCGACCAGCAGTGCACAGCCGGCTGCGGACAGATTATCCGCTACGGTCATGTCGTTAATAAGCTCAGCCACGACTGGGACGGCGGCAAACCCGCAAAACAGGGCAAGAGCGAAGGAATTCTCTACACCTGCCAGCGCGCCGACTGCGGCGAGACAAGGTTCGTAAAGAACTCCGCCGCGACCGAGTTCACGGTCACGGTCATCAAGGGCACGGCCTCCCTTGCCGCAGGAACACTCATCACGGACAAGATCGCGCAGAACACCGTTGTGACCGTTACGGCGGACGCACCGGAGGCAGGCAAGGTCTTTGACAAGTGGGTCGTGCTGGAGGGCAATGTCACTCTGGCAGACGCCACCAAGGCGACTACCACCTTCACCATGCCCGGCAATGATGTGAAGCTCGAGGCCACCTATAAGGATGCGCCTCCAAGCCATACCCACAGCTACGGCACCGAGTGGAAGTATGACGACACCGATCACTGGCATGAGTGCGAGTGTGGCGATAAGGCAGATATTGAGGCTCACAGTGCCAGCGAGTGGATCGTTGACACGGCAGCTACCGAAACCGCCGACGGCGCTAAGCATAAGGAATGCACCGTCTGCAAGAAGGTTCTTGAAACCGCACCGATCCCCGCAACAGGCAGCAATCATACCCACAGCTACGGTACAGTGTGGAAGTATGACGGCACCAACCACTGGCATGAGTGCGAGTGCGGCGACAAGGCCGACACGGCAGCACACAGCTTCCAGTGGGTGATCGACAAGGCCGCTACCAAGGAGGCCACCGGCATCAAGCACGAGGAATGCACCGTTTGCGGCGCCAAGCGCAGCGAGAATACGGTCATCGACAAGCTCCCCGACGGCGGCAACACCGACAATACAGGCAGCAGTGATAATAACACCAATAAGCCAGGAAATGACGACTCCACCAAGTGTCCTCAGACCGGTGACAGCAGCAACCACATCGGTTGGCTGGCTGCTCTGTGCGGCGTTCTGACTCTGCTGGGCGTAAGCGGCAAAAAGAGAAAGGAATCCGAGGTTAAATAAGCCGACGCTTCCGAAATCAAAATAGCCTAAACACGATAGGCGGTGACGGATCATTCCGCCACCGCCTATTTTCCTGAAAGCGAGCTTGGCAGCAAGTCCCTTTCCGAAAGGCGGCAAGCGACACCCACATTCTGACCATGTATCCCCAGCCGAACGGGGACGGCAATCTCCGGCACAGTTTCAAGAGCGCTCAGCAAGTAAAAACCTTGCTGGGCGCTCTTTCTTTATGCCTTCGGCAAAAATCAGAGCAAAGCTCAAAAATCTTTTAGAAAATTAAAAAACTTGGTTGTAGCCCCCTCAACTTTTCGGCATGGAAAGTGAGGGGGCTTTCTCTATAGCCTCCGCCCGTTCTTTGAAAACCGAATAGTACAGCGCATCCTTTTGTAGGGCATAATTTTTTTGTGCCTAAAAGCAAATTTACTCACTGTCAAAAGCTTAAACTCACTACAAATAAAAAAATGGTAACACCAGCAGGAAGTTATTTTCCTGCTAATGTTACCTCATTTACAAGTATCACAAGATTTAAAGGGGAAATGATAAAGTCTTTGTAATGCTTATCGTAATTCTTGTAGCTTTACGCTTAATTCTTGTAAATGTTTTTTGGCTCTTTAGTTTGATAGCCACCATACATTGATGCACATCCGCAGGCAGCTATACCCATTCTCTTAGTTGCTCTGGCAATAAGGCTGGCAAGCAATTTCTTAAATGATCTCATTCTTATCACACCTCTTTTCTTTGATCTTCGCTGATATTATTAAAACTGCAATTAATAGATTTGTTAACAGGATCATAGATCCAACCATCTGATATCTATTGATAATCGCCCCGCCAAACAGATCAAGCAACAGAAAAACTATCATTCCCATCGCTTTGAACTTTGGCTTTTTTTCTTTTTCTATAGGCTTATTTTTGTTCTCCACAGGGCAGAATACAAAAGCTATTATCTCTTCAAACACCACAAAGGCAGCTATCACCCATATATTTATATATCCGCATACCTTGTCATTAAGAAAAGCTGTAGCAATAAATGTTGAACACATCAGCAGATTGCATCTGAAATATGTATCTGCATGATACCCTCCGGTAATAACCCTGACAGCAATAAACACTGCCAAATATATCACGCTTTCCAGCAAATGCCCTGTCAATGCTCCCATAAGCAATACAAGCACAATGTTTAACATTGATGAGATAGTTATTTCTATGCCATACCGATAAAAATCCTGTACCTCATCTGCTTTGCCGATAGCTTCCTGCTCGGTCAAAAAATTAAGTATACCCGATACAACAAGATCCATAAACTACCGCCTCGCTTTTGTCTTACCCTAATTTGAATTTTACTAGAATAACAGCAATATGTCAAGCTTTTTGGAATGAGTTGCAGGTTTTTGTCACGAAATGCAGCAACGGTCCAGAACAATTAGTTCAGGACCGTTGTATCTGCCATCAATGTTACCTGACAGCAAAACATTCCCTCCGACTCATAGAAATCGCATCTGCCATTATATTTTCTTGCTATCTCTCTGATTATGGAGGTCCCCAGACCATGCTGTTTTTTATCAGCCTTTGTGGTCGTAAGCCTTGGATTACTATCCATAACAGAATGATCTATTGAATTTTTTATCAAAAACGTATATGTATCCGTTTCTCGGTCGATCTTCAGATACAGAAATTTATTTGCGTCGTCGGCTATTTCCTTGCATGCCGTTATAGCATTCTCCAACGTGTTGCTCAAAAGGTCGCAAAGGTCAGTTCCCTTTATTCCCTCAAAATCTGAAACCGTTATGCATGATATTTTTATCCCCAAGGAAGAAGCCATCGTAAGCTTTGCGTTAACAATAGCATTTACAATGTTATTTTTCGTTTTAACATAGGGCTCCGACTTTCCGATAAGGTCAAAGCTTTCTGAGATAAATTTTCTCGTTTCATCTATTTTTTGAACTTTCAACAGTTCATTGACCGTTTCATATTTGTCTTTTATATCATGCCTTAGTTTTCTCATGGCGTCATATTGCGACTCGGCGTTTCCTATAAACTGCTCAAGATACTGCTCTCTTAGTTTGACTATCTCCATTTCCTTGAGCTTCCGATTCTTTTTTATCAAAGAATTTATTATCCAGAATATAAGTATATTAAGAACAAAGACAAGCATATATGACAGATTTATATACAGCCTATGGCCATCGTCTGCCGAAAGGGACAGTTCATGTATTACCATAACGAGAGAAAACGAAATAATAAGCACTGCAATTATCGTCACCCAATCTGAAGCCGTATAATCATCTGTATGTTTAAAGGCCATCAGTATTAATCTAAATACAATGAATATAGAGATCTGGATCATTATAAGCGTCACAAATCTAAGCAAGCTTTGTTCGACCACAAGCTTCCTGAGGGATATTTTAAAAAATGACGATACAACATTTAGTTCCAATGACGTTATCAACAAGATCGCAACCTGCGAGAGGGATATGGAAAGAAATTTCTTTACTGCATTGTCACTAAAAAAGCAAAACGCAAAAACAAGCAGACTTGCCCAGTACAAAGCACTTCCAAAGCCCTCAAATACAGTGAAATAATTAAAAGCAGTGACCAGACAGCCTTCACAAACGGCAAATATAACAGCCCATATCTTAGCCCTTTCATGAGATCTTGGCGTAAGAAATCTATATATAAACCATGTTTCCAGACCGCCCTGATAAAAGTTTATCAAGATCTCAAATATCGTCCACAATGTAATAGTCATCACTTTCTCCTCAGATATTCAGTCAAAGCGTCGTCAACTGCATTCTTATATCCTCGGCTCATGGGAAGCTCTGAACCGCTTTTGAAGATCACTGTTTCATTTGAACGGCTTATGTTAAAAACATATTTCAGATTGACGATATATTTTTTATGCACCCGTATAAAATCAAATTTACGATAAGCTTCTTCTATCTCTCCAATGCTATCTCTGACAGCAATAGTATCCTTATTATTTGCAAAATGATATATGATGCTGTGGCTATTGCTCTCTATATAAGTTACATCCCGAAGCTTTACAGAGATCCTTCCCTGCTCCCTATTCTCCAAAACCACTGTCTTTTCCTGCTTCAGTGCGTCCGTCAACTGTCCCGCTACCATATGGAGCCTATCCTTCATAACATCAGCGTCAGGATCTTTGCAGATAAAATTCAGCGGTCTGAAATTAAAGCTGTCATAAACCAGCTCCTGATGACTTGTCACAAAGATCACGAAGCAATTACAATTCTGACCTAGCTGACGCGCGACCTCAAATCCGGTCATTTCCGGCATATCAAGGTCAAGAAATATAGCCGAAAAAGGCTTTTTACCATGGCAGTAAAAAAAGCTCTCAGCTTTGGTAAACGTTTCTATTTCAGCCTTGACCGACCTTGATTCAAGTTCATTTGCCAGCATAGATTTAAAAAACTGAAGAAAAACAGCATTATCATCACAAACTGCGATCCGCATTTTTTCACGTCCTTTTATAACATAGTCTATGTACGATTTTATATTACCATAATTATACCGTAAGGTCAAGCCATAAGGCATTTCTCAGCTCCCTGCGTCAAGACCACACCTTGCTGCAAACAAAAAAGGGCTGTTCTAACAGCCCTTCAGTCTGCCGCAAAAGTGTAAGACCAACGTCCCACTTATTTAGGACTTTTCCAACTTATTTCGTTTTGGATCCCTACACCTTAGGCTTTTTCATAGTAAGCGAAATACGCTTTTTCTTCAGGTCAACGTTAAGTACCCAAACCTTAACTACCTCCCCGACCTTTACGACCTCAAGAGGGTGCTTTATATATCTGTCGCACATCTGAGAAATATGTACAAGTCCGTCCTCATGAACGCCGATATCAACGAACGCTCCAAAGTCTATAACGTTTCTCACTGTGCCCATAAGCTCCATGCCCGGTTTCAGGTCTTTAAGCTCCATGATGTCGCCGCTTCTCATAAGCGGTGGAGGCAACTCGTCACGAGGGTCACGACCCGGCTTTTCAAGCTCCCCTACTATGTCCTTTAACGTCGGAGCACCAATGCCGATATCTGTGGCAAGCTTTTTCATGCCCATTGCATTGACTTTCTCAGCTATCTGCTTTACGTCACCCATGTCCGCAAGGCTCAGCCCGCACCTGTCGATAAGAGCCTGTGCTGCCTTATATGACTCAGGGTGAACAGCCGTGTTATCCAGCGGATTTTTTCCGCCACGCACTCTCAAAAAGCCTGCGCACTGCTCAAAAGCCTTTGCGCCAAGCTTCGGAACTTTCATAAGCTGCTTTCTTTCGGTGAAAGCTCCGTTTTCCTCACGGTAGGAAACAATATTCTTTGCAACTGTCATATTTATGCCAGATATGTATGACAACAATGAGTATGAAGCCGTATTAAGGTCAACGCCTACTGAGTTTACGCAGTCCTCAACAACGCCCTTTAAAGCCTCGTCCATTCTCGCCTTTGGCATATCATGCTGATACTGTCCAACACCTATTGCCTTTGGGTCTATCTTTACAAGCTCTGCAAGAGGGTCCTGCAAACGGCGTGCTATTGATACTGCTGAACGCAGTGAAACGTCATACTCAGGAAACTCCTCAGCTGCAAGCTTTGAAGCGGAGTAAACGGAAGCGCCTGCCTCAGACACAACCATGTAAGAAACTTTCTGCGGAATTTCTTTGATAAGCTCGGCTGTGAATTGCTCCGTTTCTCTTGAAGCAGTGCCATTGCCTATGGAGATAGTCGTAACACCATATTTCTTTATAAAGCCCGTCAGAATACGCTTAGCACGCTCTGTATCCTTCTTTGGCGGAGTAATGTAGATTATCGCAGTGTCAAGCACCTTGCCCGTAGCGTCCACTACAGCGGTCTTACAGCCGTGAGCATATCCCGGGTCAAGACCAAGGGTAACAGTGTCTTTAACAGGCGGCTGCATAAGAAGCTGTCTGAGGTTTGAAGAGAACACCTTAATTGCACCCTCCTGAGCGTTTGCCGAAAGCTCCGCCCTTATCTCACGCTCTATGGACGGATAAATAAGTCTTTTATAGCCGTCCTCACAAGCCGCCGTAACAAGCTGTCCGCACTCTGACTTATTTTTCACATATCTTGACACGCAGGCTCTCTCTCCTGCGCCCTCTGGGACATTCACTGATACTTTCAGAACGCCCTCTTTTTCGCCTCTGTCCAAAGCCAAAACTCTGTGACCTGCTATCTTTCCTACAGCCTCAGCGTAGTCGTAATAGTTCTCATACACCGACTCGGTATTCTCGTCAGACGCTTTTGAGCTTATCACGCCTATCTGCGAAAACAGCGTTCTTATGTATTTTCTCAGGTCAGCGTCGTCAGAGATATCCTCTGCGATTATGTCCATTGCACCCTGCAACGCCTCATCAGCCGACTTCACGCCCTTGTCCTCGTTGATAAATTTTGACCCCTCGACCTGCGGGTCGCATTTCTTATTCTGGGTCAGGATAAGTTCAGCCAGTGGCTCAAGCCCCTTTTCTCTTGCCACCGAAGCCCTTGTTTTACGCTTCGGCTTGAAAGGTCTGTAGATATCCTCCACCTCCACAAGGGTCTTTGCATTTTCGATAGCAGACATTATCTCGTCTGTCATTTTCTCCTGCTCAGTGATAGAAGAGATTATCTCGCCTTTACGTTTTTCGAGATTTCTCAGGTAAGTGAGCCTGTCAGCGATCTCTCTAAGCACCTGATCGTCCAACGAGCCTGTAAGCTCTTTTCTGTATCGTGCAATAAACGGTATAGTTTTATCGTCATCAAGGAGTGCAACAGTGTTGTCTATCTGCTCCTGTCTGAGCTTAAATTCTTCCGCAAGAGTCTTGTTAATATCCATGTTTTTACCAATCCTTTTTATTACTTTTTTGCGTATTATCACATATAATATTATAGCACATTTTCGATAAAAACGCAACGAAAATGCGGTCGAAAACTGTAACAAAGATATTATATAATACATATAGGATCAATCAGAAAATTAATAAAAGCAGGCAAAAATGCACTTGAAAAAAGGGCTTGGATATGATATTATAGAAGAATAAAACAGTATTCAGGAGTGTTTATATGCTAAATCAGTTTTCAAGAACCGAGCTTTTATTTGGCAAAGAAGCAATGGAAAAGCTCAGCAACAGCAGGGTTGCGGTTTTCGGCATAGGCGGTGTAGGCGGATATGCAGTTGAAGCCCTTGCACGAAGCGGTGTAGGCGAGCTTGACCTTATAGATGATGACAAAGTGTGTCTGACTAACATCAATCGTCAGATAATTGCCACAAGAAAAACAGTAGGAAAATACAAGGTAGACGTGGCGGAGGAGCGTGTTCACGACATCTGCCCTGACATAAAGGTAAACACATACAAGTGTTTTTATATGCCTGACACAGCGGATCAGTTTGATTTTACTCAGTATGATTACATTATCGACGCCATTGACACTGTTACAGGCAA
>UMJW01034194.1_pt1 | contig 12587 bp, 6 predicted proteins | sample 1966151 | NCBI WGS metagenome assembly UMJW01 (sample SAMEA4836160, study PRJEB28245) | human gut metagenome | biome: gut microbiome; material: fecal sample | place: Denmark | collected 2008
CTCCCAGCACCAGTGCCAGAAGATACCAGGTCCAAAAAGTCCATACATCGCCCTGCAGCAGATATGCTGACAATGCAACTAATACTGCTGCCGGTATGATCATCATGATTAATTTTTTTATTTTATCAGGTTTCATAAATTCTTATTCTCCCGTCCTCTGTTTCATATACCAGCTTGTATACACTGGCAATTGTTTCTTCTCTGCAGTACTGCTGTTCGTATTCCATTCCTTCTTCATACAGAATGTAGGTGATTTTTTCCTGCTTTACAAGTTTCTTCAGTTCTTCTTTGTTTATTGTACTGTAAATAGTCTTTGCCTGTGCTGCGCGATAATAAGTATCATATCCCGCCGACCACGCATAATATGGCCATCCCATATACATCATGACTCCCGACATCGTTACCTCATTGATGCTGTATTCCGGAGTCAGGATCAGATCTTCATGCGTCAGATGTTCTTCCAGCCAGTCTGTCAGATCACTGTTCATATTCACGCTGACTCTGTGCCCTGGGCCATTATTTCGTATGATCACAACAAAATCATAAATACCGGTAATGGTCAGACAGACAGCAAGTAGTACCGCTACGATTCTGTGAAGTATCTTTTTCTGAAACAGTTGCATAAGTGCCCATGCCCAGAAAATTGCGGTAAATGCATAGGAGATCATAATATATTTATGATTCACTGCAATATCTGGAGTGAGCGATACAAAAAATGCAAATGCAGCCGGAAACAGGAAACTTATAAGAGCCGCTCTCTGCTGTCGTTTTTTCAACAAGAACACCAGCACAACTGCGCCGACAAAGAAAATCCCACTCATCTGGATCAGATACCACAGTACTCCCCACAGGGTTTTATCATCGGAAAGAAATCCCCAGTAAAGAGAAGGGCTTACTGCTTCCCCCCAGATAAAGATCCTGGTCTGAAGCACCGAAAAGATTACGGATGTGGCTGCAAGGATCAGATAATCCAGCTTCCCGTCTGAAAAAACAGCAAAGCCCAGCAGGATCAGCAGGCCACCGATCACCGCTGCTCCATTCCAGAACGATGTCAATCCCAGGAACATCCCTGCCATCAGTGCATTTTCCGGGCAGATACATTTCCACGCCTTTTTTGTAAAAAATCGGTTACGAAGCCAGACAATGCCTTTTTCTTCCTCGGCACAGCCGATATCCAGCCAGTCCATAAATAACCAGATGACAAGAGAAACGATCAGAAGTCCAAATGCCAGATGCCTCTGATTCAGATATACATTAAAATTCCATAATCCCCAGTTTTCATTGGTTGTATATCCGATAAATGTTGTATTGTCCCTCAGCGTTGCCCACAGGTCTTTTGCCTGCAGATGTTCTGTCACAAAATGAAAAAATGAAAGTGAACTGCGGAAGAAAAAAAGTACCAATGTCAGAATTCCGGCTGCCAGGCTTGCTGTCAGTCGTTTTGCAATGCTGTAAAGCAGCATCAGAAATCCCAGCAGTGCCAGAACACTTTCTATATTATATGCAAAATCCAGTCTGATCCCGAGAAATTCCAGATTTCCGACAAGAAACTGAAACATAAAATGATATTTGACATCCTGTCCTCCGAAATGCGGGTACTCTGTCGGGAAGTTATTGCCCTTTGAGAAAGAGCGCATCATCGCTGTATGTGGTGCATAATCCCCGTATACGGAAAACCCACTGTACAGTTCGCCATTTCTTATATAAAAAACATAAAACATGATCCACGTCAGAAATACCAACAGGAATCCAAATAAAATACACTCTTTTCGAAATGCCCTGCTGTCACTGATCAGCTTCCTGTCTGCCACGGTCCATACAGTTCCTGTTTTTCGATATCGTTTCCAATAAAGCAAAACCAGAACAACTGCCGTTATGATCAGAACAGCTGTATTTCCATAGATCAGTGGTTTCTTAGCACCTGCTTCGCTGGCCGCCCAGGAGATCATGTACGTTGTCCATCCAAATACCAGTGTTCCCATTCCAAAAGCGGCTGCCGCCAGAACCCATATCTGATTGCAGAAAGCTTTGTGCTGTCCGTTCCTGCTGCCTGCTTCCTGAGCGTTTTTTCCTGTAAACAGAAGAATTTCTGCCAGTTCTTTACCAGCCAGCAGGCTCAGTACTATATATATGATACCAAACATTATCCACCTCGTCATTAAATCTCGTACAGAATATATTACACTTTATACCTGCCAGAGCCTGTAAAATCGTTTTTCTCTGCTCATACGGATTTAGTATAACAAAGGAACTTTCATATAGCAAACAAACTTCCTGATTTTCACAATATTTACACTTTTTAGCTGTAACTTTTCCGGTTATCCACATGCAGATATGTATCAATTCCATCTGCCACTGCAGCCGCTACTCTTTGCTGATACAATTCTGTCTGCAATTTTCTGGCCTCTTCAGGATTGGTCAGGAAACCACATTCTACGATCACAAGCGTTCCGGGACTTCTTTTGAGCAGATAATAACTGGTATTTCCCTTGATTTCTCTTGGTCGGTCTATTTCCAGCTTTTCATTCAGGTTGCTTTGTACTGCCTCTGCAAGCTTCTTTCCTTCTACAGAACTTTCATAATAAAAAACCTGCGGTCCATGCACAGATGCATCTTGCTGATAGCTGTTCTGGTGAATACTTACCGACAGCACCGGTGACTTTTCGCCGATCATTGCTATGCGACGCTGCATATCCTGTGCTTTTTTATTATTTGCTGATGCATCATAAAGTCCTTTATCTGTTTCTCTTGTCATTGCCACAGAATAGCCCCTTGTTTCAAGCTCACTTTTCAGCAGAAGTGATATCGCCAGATTAATTCCTTTCTCTTCCAGTCCATCTGCACCGATCATACCAGGATCATCCTCCCCATGTCCGGGATCTATAAGAATCAGTTTCGGAAAATTCATCTGTACTGAAACAACAGCAGCCTGTCTGGACAGCAGGTAAAAACTTACCAGCAGCAGACAGGCCATGACCATTTCCATTCTGTATTTTCTGAATTTTTTCATGCATGCACACCTCGCTGCATATTCCTTCTATGTATATGCAGCGGTATGGCTTCTTACTACCTTACTCATACTTTACGATTTCTTTTTTCAGACGTTTCATAATCCGTTTCTCCAGTCTGGAAATATAGGACTGAGAGATTCCAAGAAGATCTGCGACTTCTTTCTGCGTCTTCTCTTTTCCGTCGGCATTGTTCAGTCCAAAACGCAGCCGTATGATCGTCTGTTCTCTTGGTGACAGTTTGTTGATTGCTTTTCCCAGAAGTGTGATTTCCACTTCATCCTCCAGTTTCCTGGAGATTACATCATCATCGGTTCCAAGAATATCCGAAAGAAGCAGTTCATTGCCATCCCAGTCCACATTCAATGGTTCATCAATAGATACTTCCATTCTCGTCTTACTGTTTCGCCGCAGATACATCAGAATCTCATTTTCAATACAACGTGATGCATATGTCGCCAGTTTGATATTCTTTACCGGGTTGAATGTATTGATAGCCTTGATCAGACCGATCGTCCCGATCGAGATCAGGTCTTCCACTCCAACTCCTGTGTTATCGAATTTTCTTGCAATATAAACGACGAGTCTGAGATTATGCTCAATCAGCAGGGATCTGGCTTCCTGCTCCTGGTCTGTTTTGAGTCTACTGATCACATATGCTTCTCTTTTTGGCTCCAGTGGTGCCGGAAGCACATCACTTCCTCCGATATAATAAAGTTCTCTCGATCTTGAAAGAACTAATTTCTGAAAAACCTGAAACGGACGATAATCCACTCCTGCTGCCGATCTGCTCATATCCTGCCCCTCCTAATGCAATAATCTGGAATTCAATATCACTTTGTATTCCTTTCCCAAAGCAAAAGGTTCTGAAGACAATGCAAACACCGGTCCGGATACATGGATCCGCTCTCCCGGAATCTGAATACAAAGATCCTCTAATGTCACTGCCAGAATCAGCTGCACTTCCCGTCCTACGGTCTGGAAGGACAGATAGTGCGGTTTCAGGTCAGCGATCTCTGTACTTTCAATCTCCTCCGGTCTTTCTTTAAGATGCAGCAGCCTGTCTGTCAGCTCCTCACTCAGAAGACTTCGAAGTATTTCCGGATCTGCCACCGAAACTGGTGCTCCAGTCACTGTATCACACAGACGGTTTCCTGTATCATACAGACCATACGTCTCCTGCAGCTGTCCGTGATATTTCAGGGCAACCGGATAGATATGTTCTCTGGATTCTTTTATTTGTTCCATCAGGCAGATCATCAGACTTAACCCTCCATAAGTCACAGCCGCACACGATAAAAAAAACACAGCCGTCACTCTTCTGTTTTCTGATACCGCCATCCAGAAACCACCGGTCAGAAATGTCATTCCAAAGAAAAACAGTGCGGCTCCGGTCATGTGCTTCACATCCTGGATCTCATATGCGATCCATATCATGAACACAGCACAGACTACTCGAAGAACTATGGTCAGTACCCCTGTTTTTCCTGGTCGTACATAAAGATTCAGACACGCAAAAAGAGCTCCGACCGCTGCCGCTGCCAGACATCTTCGTCTGCTGTTCTTTCTCCTCAGAACAATTCCTGTAAGTCTCAGAAGAATATAGTCCATCAGAAGATTCGCAGCAAACACAATATCTATGTACACTTCCTGATGCATACAAAAAGCCCCCTGCCGCCTATAGATCCTTCACTTTGGTAAGTGAACTCATTATAGGTGACAGAGGGCGCAGATTTTGTCAAAACAGCGTGTCGTATCCCAGGAACTTATCGACACAAAAAGAGGAAGGCATTTCGCCTCCCTCTGATAGGATCTTACACAGACCGATTATTTTTTCTCTTCCTCTACTTCGATCTTGCGGATTGTTTTATTTTTGATTTCTTCTTTGATTGCTGCAATGAATTCTCCGAGGTCTTTCATTCCTTCATCACCAAGGTAACGGCTTCTTACGGAAACCTTGCCCTCTTCCTCTTCTTTTGCACCAACTACAAGCATGTACGGTACTCTTTCCAGACGTGCTTCACGGATCTTGTAGCCCATCTTTTCGGAACGTCTGTCAACGGAGCAGCGGATGCCTGCTTCTTTCATCTGTGCTTCTACTTTGTCAGCATAAGCATTGAATTTTTCGGAGATCGGGATCACACGAACCTGCTCCGGACACAGCCATGTCGGGAACATTCCTGCGTATTTTTCGATCAGCCATGCAAGTGTTCTTTCATAGCATCCCATGGATGTACGATGGATGATGCATGGACGTTTCTTGTCGCCGTTTTCGTCGATATAGTACATATCGAACTGTTCAGCAAGAAGTGCATCCCACTGGATTGTGATCATTGTATCTTCTTTGCCATATACGTTCTTAGCATTGATGTCGACCTTCGGTCCGTAGAATGCTGCTTCTCCGACATCCTCTGTGAATGGGATGTTCAGTTCTTCGAGCATCTGACGGATATCTTCTTCTGTCTCATTCCATACTTCCGGCTCACCGATGTATTTTTCTCTATTATTCGGATCCCATTTGGACAGATGATAGGTTACATCTTCCTCAACGCCAAGAACCTGCAGGCAGTACTGAGCAAGTGCGATACAGTCTTTGAATTCTTTGACCATCTGGTCTGGTCTTACGATCAGATGTCCCTCAGAGATTGTAAACTGACGAACTCGTGTCAGACCATGCATCTCACCGGAGTCCTCATTACGGAACAGTGTGGATGTTTCGCCGTAACGAAGCGGCAGATCACGGTAGCTGTGCTGTTCTGCTTTGTATACATAGTACTGGAATGGACATGTCATCGGACGAAGAGCATATACTTCTTTGTCTTTCTCTTCGTCACCAAGAACGAACATACCGTCTTTGTAATGATCCCAGTGTCCGGAGATCTTGTAGAGGTCGCTCTTTGCCATCAGAGGAGTTTTTGTTCTTACATAACCACGTTTTGTCTCTTCATCTTCGATCCATCTCTGCAGTTCCTGCATCATGATGACACCGTTTGGCATGATCAGCGGAAGTCCCTGTCCGATCACATCTACAGTTGTGAAGATCTTCATTTCACGGCCAAGTTTGTTGTGGTCACGTTTTTTAGCTTCTTCCATCTGCTCCAGATGTTCTTTGAGTTCATCTTTTGTAGCATATGCTGTTCCGTAGATACGTGTCAGCATTGCGTTCTTTTCGCTTCCTCTCCAGTAAGCGCTGGAAGAAGAAAGAAGTTTGAATGCTTTTACGCCTTTTACGCTCATAAGGTGTGGTCCTGCGCAGAGGTCTGTCCAGTCACCCTGTGAATAGAAGGAGATTTCTTCGCCTTCCGGAAGGTCTTCGATCAGCTCAACTTTGTATGGTTCGTTTTTCTCTTTGAAAAATGCGATCGCGTCTTCTCTTGATTTTGTGAAGCGCTCGATCTTTGCACCTTTTTTGATAATCTTTTTCATTTCTTTCTCGATTGCATCGAGGTCCTCACGGGAGAATGGTTCGTGAGCGAAGTCATAATAAAATCCTGTATCAATAGAAGGTCCGATAGCAACTTTAGCTTCCGGATATAAGGTCTGTACTGCCTGTGCAAGTACATGGGAAGCTGTGTGACGAAGAACAGCAAGTCCTTTTTCGTCTTTTGCTGTGAGAATGTTCAGTTCGCAGTCGCTGTCAAGAACAGTACGAAGGTCTACAACTTCTCCGTTTACTTCGCCTGCACATGCTGCACGTGCCAGTCCTTCGCTGATATCATAAGCGATGTCGATAACTGATTTTGCTTCGGAATACTCTTTTTGGGATCCGTCTTTCAATGTGATGATCATAATTTTGAACTCCTTTTTTGAATAAAATTTTAAAGTTTTCCACAGGGACGAGAGAAAAATAAAAAAGTCCCTTACAATACATCTCTGTATTGTAAGGGACGAATAATCTACTCGCGGTTCCACCCTGCTTGCTACATCTGCCATATGGCAGCTCAGCCACTCTTATAAGATGATAACGGAATCACCGGACCGGATTAGGGCCACTCGGAGATGGTCTTCAACTGCTTCCCGCTGAAATACTCTCAGCAAATGTATTTCTCTCTGGAGCCTTCCACAGTTTACTCTTCTCTTCAACGTGTTTCTTTATTCTGTTACCCATTATATCCACATGATTTCGGTTTGTCAATGCCTATTTTTCATGTTGGTCAGACCAATTTGGTGTATCCGTTTAAACCTGTTTATTTAAAGTACTCTACACCAGACTCGAAAATCTTGATATCCTGCTCGCCGTAGATGTTTACAGCCACTCCGTCGCCACGGCGTTCGCTGTGTGCCATCTTACCAAGGATACGTCCGTCCGGACTTGTGATACCTTCGATGTTCATGTAGGAACCATTTACGTTCCATTCTTCGTCTGCACTGAGTTCACCGGCTGGAGTTACATACTGAGTTGCAACCTGTCCGTTTGCGAAGAGTTTTGCAAGCCATTCATCGTTGGCAACAAAACGTCCTTCACCGTGGGATGCAGGGTTACAGTATACTCCGCCAAGCTGTGCTTTCTGGAGCCATGGAGACTTGTTGCTTACAACCTTGGTATAAACCATCTTGGAGATATGACGTCCGATGGTGTTGAAGGTCAGTGTCGGGGAATCTGCTTTCTGTCCGCAGATCTCACCGTATGGTACCAGACCGAGTTTGATCAGAGCCTGGAATCCATTACAGATACCAAGTGCAAGACCATCTCTCTCGTTGACAAGCTTCATAACTGCTTCTTTGATCTTTGCGTTCTGGAATGCAGTTGCAAAGAATTTCGCAGAGCCATCTGGTTCATCACCAGCGGAGAATCCGCCTGGGAACATGATGATCTGAGCCTGGTCGATTGCTTTTGTGAAGAGTTCCACGGAATCATGGATATCTTCTGCTGTCAGGTTCTTGAATACTTTAACGTCAACCTCTGCACCAGCGCGTTCAAAAGCACGTGTGCTGTCGTATTCACAGTTTGTTCCAGGGAATACCGGGATAAATACACGCGGTTTTGCAACTTTGTGTTTGCATACATAAATATTTTCTGCATGGTACAGGTCATCTTTTGCCTGTTTTTCGTTGTCTTCGCCGGAAGTTGTCTTGAATACTCTTTCCAGAGTTCCCTTCCATGCTTCTTCAGCTTCTTTTTCAGTAATAGCAGTATTTCCGTAAGAGAATTTACCGTCATCTGTAACTTCACCGATCAGTGTGTATGTGATGGAAAGCTGTCCGACTTTGTCTGCCGGAACTTCCATGATGATATCACCAAATCCTGGTGCGAAGAAGTCTCTTGGATCCAGGTTGTGTTCGATCTTCACACCGAGTGCATTACCGAAGGCCATCTTGGAAACAGCTGCTGCAATACCATGACGATCCAGTGCGTAAGCGGAAACAACTTTTCCAGCCTGGATATCGTTGTGGAGTTTTTCGTACTGATCCATGATTCCTGCATAATCCGGAAGATCATACTGATCACGAGGTGCACGGAGCCATACAAGTTTGTTTCCAGCTTTTTTGAGTTCAGGTGTGATCACGTCCTGGATCTTGGCTACGTCTACTGCAAAGGAAACAAGCGTCGGAGGCACGTCGATCTCATTGAAGGTACCGGACATACTGTCTTTACCACCGATGGACGGAAGTCCGAATCCCATCTGTGCTGCATAAGCACCAAGGAGTGCGGAGAATGGCTGACTCCATCTCTTTGGATCTTCGGTCATACGACGGAAGTATTCCTGGAATGTGAAGCGGATCTTCTTGTAATCACCACCTGTAGCTACGATTCTTGCTACAGATTCTGTTACTGCATAAGCAGCTCCGTGATATGGGCTCCAGGAAGAGAGATATGGGTCAAAGCCGTAGCTCATCATAGTAACTGTTTCAGTCTTTCCGTTCTGTACCGGAACTTTTGCAACCATACTCTGTGTTTCTGTAAGCTGATACTGACCACCGTATGGCATAAATACGCTGCCTGCACCGATAGAACCGTCGAACATTTCAACGAGACCTTTCTGGGAGCATACGTTGAGGTCAGCAAGTGTCTCCAGCCATTTTGCCTTAACATCGGCTACGTCTGGTCTTTCTTCGAAGAGGTTTCCGTCTTTGTTCGGGATTTCAACCTCTACAGTTGTTTCCTGATGTGCACCGTTGGTATCAAGGAATGCACGGGAAATGTTAACGATCTCTTTGCCTCTCCATGTAAGAACAAGGCGTGGCTCTTCGGTAACGACTGCAACCGGGATTGCTTCGAGGTTTTCTTCGTTTGCAAAGCCAAGGAATTTGTCAACATCTTTTGGATCTACAACAACTGCCATACGCTCCTGGGATTCAGAGATTGCGATCTCTGTTCCGTCAAGGCCGGCATATTTTTTCGGAACTTTGTCAAGGTCTACGCGAAGTCCATCTGCAAGCTCACCGATGGCAACGGATACACCGCCTGCACCAAAGTCGTTACATTTTTTGATGATGTAGCTGACTTCTTCACGTCTGAACATACGCTGGATCTTACGCTCTGTAGGTGCGTTACCTTTCTGTACTTCTGCACCGCAGACTTCGATGGAAGCCTCTGTGTGTACCTTGGAGGAACCTGTTGCACCACCGATACCGTCACGGCCGGTACGTCCTCCCAGAAGGATGATGATATCTCCCGGATCGGAGTTTTCACGGATAACGGCACGTCTCGGAGCTGCACCCATAACGGCACCGATCTCCATACGTTTTGCAACGTAGTCCGGATGATAGATTTCTTTGACATAGCCGGTAGCCAGACCGATCTGGTTACCATATGAGCTGTATCCATGAGCAGCACTTCTGACCAGTTTCTTTTGCGGAAGTTTACCTTTGAGCGTTTCTTTTACGGATACAGTCGGATCAGCAGCACCTGTCACACGCATTGCCTGATATACATAAGTACGTCCGGAAAGCGGGTCGCGGATTGCACCGCCAAGGCAGGTAGCAGCACCACCAAATGGCTCGATCTCTGTCGGATGGTTGTGTGTCTCATTCTTAAAGTTGATAAGCCACTCTTCCTCTTTGCCATCTACATCTACCGGTACAACAATACTGCAGGCATTGATCTCATCGGATTCTTCCTGATCAGCCAGTTTTCCTTCGGATTTGAGTTTTTTCATTGCCATCAGAGCAAGATCCATCAGGCAGACAAATTTGTCATCACGGCCTTTGTAGAGAACTTCTCTGTCAGCAAGGTATTTTTCGTATGTTTTTACGATTGGTTCTTTGTAGTCACCTTCATCGAACTTCACGTCTGTAAGTTCTGTGGAGAATGTGGTATGACGGCAGTGATCAGACCAGTAGGTATCGAGTACTCGGATCTCTGTCATGGAAGGATCACGTTTTTCTTCGTTTTTGAAGTAGTTCTGGATATGCTGGAAATCTTTGAATGTCATTGCAAGATTCAGGGAGTCATAGAGGGCTTTGAGATCTGCCTCGGACATTTCTTTGAATCCGTCAAAAATCTTGACATCTTCCGGTTCCGGGAATACGGTAACCAGTGTTTCCGGTTTTTCAAGTCCTGTCTCACGGGAGTCTACCGGGTTGATGCAGTGATGTTTGATCGCATCAAATTCTTCGTCTGTTACATTTCCTTCTATTACATAAGTTGTTGCAGAACGGATGATCGGCTGCGCATCGCCATCAAGGAACTGCACACACTGAACTGCAGAGTCTGCCCGCTGATCAAACTGTCCCGGAAGATATTCTACGGAAAAAATTCTGGCACCTTCTGCTGCCTCGAATTTTTCGAGATACAGAGCATCTACCGGTGGCTCTGCAAATACAGTTCTGCATGCTTTTTCAAAAACTTCATCTGAAATATTTTCTACATCATAACGGATCAGCACTCTTACATTTGTTGCGGATTTAATTCCGAGATAGCTGCTGATCTCATGCTTTAATTCTTTTGCCTGTACGGCATAGGCTGGTTTCTTTTCTACATAAACGCGTCTTACGTTGCTCATTAGAAACTCCTTTCCTTTGTGCATTATGTTATTATGTACTTGTCGAATTACTGAGTTTATAGTATCATAAGAATCATCATTAGTAAAATTAATATATCTTATATTTTTTATAAGTTATACTAATTTATGCTTGCAACTCTCTTTGAAAAGGAAGTCGGATCCTATGGATATCAATCTTGAATTATATAAAGTTTTTTATTATGTTGCTACTACTCTCAGTTTCTCTGAAGCATCCCGTGAACTTTTTATCTCACAGTCTGCAGTCAGCCAGTCCATCAAAACACTGGAAAAAAAGCTGAATCACACACTTTTTATCCGCAGCACAAAAAAAGTCCTCCTTACCCCGGAAGGAGAACTTCTGTTGCAACATGTAAAACCCGCAATACAGATGCTGGATGAGGGAGAATCCCTTCTTTCCGGTGACAATATGCTCAAAGGCCAGCTCCGCATCGGTGCCAGTGATACGATCTGCCGCTATTATCTAATTCATTACCTCCAAAAATTCCATCAGGAATTCCCGGATGTCCGGATCAAAGTCACCAACAGTACTTCGATCGGCTGTGCAGAACTGCTGGAAAAAGGACAGGTTGACCTGATCGTCTGCAACTCTCCGAATTCCCGTCTTGGCAATCATATGAATGTAAAAGTCCTTCGTGATTTTCGGGATATTTTTGTCGGAAATCCCGACTGTTTTTCTCCCGAAGAGATACCATGTGAACTCAAAACACTATTAAAACAACCTATTCTGATGCTTTCTTCCAAAAGTACCACCAGTGAATACCTGCATCAGATGTTTGCAACACATGGGCTGAATCTGTTGCCGGAAGTCGAACTGAACAGCAATGATCTGTTGATGGATCTTGCCCGCATTGGTCTTGGCATTGCCTGTATTCCGGATTATATGCTAAACCCCGACGATTCACTGAAACCAATTCCTCTTGCAGATCCACTCCCCCCCAGACAGCTTGTCCTCGTTCAGCATGACAGTCTTCCACTTTCCCAGGCTGCTGAACGATTTCTGGATATGTTCTCATAACGTAAAAAAGTCCCGACAATCAGGAAATTTATGATTCCATAACTGTCGGGATTTTCTTGTCTGCGGTTTTATTCTGGCATTACTTCTACTGCTTTTGTGATATATTCGTTATCGATCTGATCAAATGCTCCGCTGTCTGCTTTGGATGCATACTCCATATCGATTGGCATCTTGCCTACGACCGGTACATTCAGTTCTGCTGCAATTTCCTCAATATGGCTTTCACCAAAGATCTTGAGTTCCTTGCCGCAGTCTGGACATTTCACATAACTGTAGTTTTCTACGATTCCAAGTACCGGAATCTTCATCATTTCAGCCATATTATAAGCTTTCTTTACGATCATCTTCACCAAATCCTGCGGGGAGCTTACGATCACGATTCCGTCAACCGGAAGGGACTGGAATACAGTAAGCGGCACATCGCCTGTTCCCGGAGGCATATCTACAAAGAGATAGTCGATCTTGTCCCAGACAACGTCTGTCCAGAACTGTTTTACCATGTTTGCAAGAACCGGTCCTCTCCAGATAACCGGAGTATCTTCCGTTGGAAGAAGAAGGTTGATGGACATAACCTTGATTCCGTTTGCTGTCTCCATC
>UMJW01014936.1_pt1 | contig 12305 bp, 13 predicted proteins | sample 1966151 | NCBI WGS metagenome assembly UMJW01 (sample SAMEA4836160, study PRJEB28245) | human gut metagenome | biome: gut microbiome; material: fecal sample | place: Denmark | collected 2008
AGTTTGGCATCAACTTCTTCGGATGTCCAGGAAAGTCTCTGAGAGTTCTGGCTCATTTCCAGTGCGGAAGTAGCAACACCACCTGCATTGGATGCTTTTCCAGGAAGGAAGAGAACACCATTTGCCATAGCGTAGTCTGTAGCTTCTCTTGTAGTAGGCATGTTTGCACCTTCTACGATATATTTGCATCCGTTTGCAATCAGAGTTTTTACACCATCAAGGTCAAGTTCGTTCTGAGTTGCGCATGGAAGATATACATCACATTTGATGTTCCAGATGCCAACACCTTCTGTGTAAGTAGCACCTTCTACACGGTCAGCGTATTCTTTGATACGTCCACGTTTTACTTCTTTGATATCTTTGACAATGTCAAGGTTGATTCCGTTTGGATCATGGATATATCCGTTAGAGTCGCACATTGCAACAACCTTTGCACCAAGCTGAGTAGCTTTCTGCACTGCATAGATTGCAACATTACCGGAACCTGTAACAACAACAGTTTTTCCGTCAAGAGAATCGTTGTGGTCTTTCATCAGTTCGTTCAGAATATATACAACACCGTATCCGGTAGCTTCTGTACGGATCAGAGAACCACCATAGGTAAGTCCTTTACCTGTCAGAACGCCTTCATAAAGATCACGAACACGTTTGTACTGTCCGAAGAGATATCCAATCTCACGTCCGCCAACACCGATGTCACCAGCCGGTACGTCTGTGTCTGCGCCGATGTATTTGCAGAGTTCTGTCATAAAGCTCTGGCAGAATGCCATAACTTCTCTGTCAGATTTGCCCTTAGGATCGAAGTTGGAACCACCTTTACCGCCACCGATCGGGAGACCTGTAAGGGAGTTTTTGAAAACCTGTTCGAAGCCGAGAAATTTAAGAATGCTCTGGTTTACTGTCGGATGGAAACGAAGACCACCCTTGTAAGGTCCGATTGCACTGTTGAACTGTACACGGTATCCTTTGTTTACCTGTACTTTGCCGTTGTCATCTACCCACGGAACACGGAAAGAAATGATTCTTTCTGGCTCTACCAGACGTTCCAGAACGGAAAGACTGCGGTATTTTTCTTCATTTTTGTCGATAACAACTTTCAGAGAATCCAGTACTTCTTTGACTGCCTGATGGAATTCTGGTTCGCCAGGATTCTGTGCAACGACTCTTTCATAAACTTCTTCTGTGTAAGACATGTTGATTTCCTCCTCATTCGTTTTATGAATTATGTCTATCTGTCTAAGACATTTGTCCAGGGACTATTATACACAAAAGTGGTAAAGTTGAAAAGGGTATGAGAAAAATTTTTTTAAAAAATATATTCAGTCTGACTTACAAAATTTTGAGATACAATATGCAGAGAATTTTACCTTGCGAAATTGGGCGGAATGTGAGATTATAGTACAATACGAGTTACTGAATATAGGATTCCAGTGACCGATATGAATAAAAAATTCACGGAGAGGAGTGAAAAAATGAGAACATTTGACAAATCAACAAAGCTCGATAATGTACTGTATGATGTGAGAGGACCGGTGGTTGATGAGGCGGCCAGAATGGAAGAGGAAGGCAAGGAAATTCTGAAACTGAATATCGGAAACCCGTATCCGTTCGGATTCTCAGCTCCTCAGGAAGTGATTCTGGATATGCTGAGCAATATCCGTACATCTCAGGGATATTCCGATTCCAAGGGAATCTTTTCTGCACGTAAGGCAATCATGCAGTATGCGCAGCTTCGTAATATTCCAAATGTTTCCATGAATGATATATATACTGGAAATGGTGTAAGTGAGCTGATCAATCTCTGTATGCAGGCACTTCTGGACAATGGAGATGAGATTCTGATCCCGGCGCCGGACTATCCGCTCTGGACGGCTACAGCTACACTTGCCGGAGGAAACGTTGTCCATTATGTCTGTGATGAACAGTCAGACTGGTATCCGGATATCGATGACATCAGAAGCAAGATCACAGATAAGACAAAAGCAATCGTCATCATCAATCCGAACAACCCGACAGGTGCAGTATATCCCAAAGAAATTCTTGAACAGATCGTTCAGATAGCAAGAGAAAAAGAACTGATCATTTTTTCGGATGAGATTTATGACCGCCTGGTTATGGACGGATATGAGCATACATCCATTGCCTCTCTGGCACCGGATGTTTTCTGTGTTACATTTTCCGGATTGTCCAAATCCCACATGATCGCCGGATTCCGTATCGGATGGATGATCTTAAGTGGAGCAAAGGACAAGGCAAAAGGCTATATAGAAGGAATCAAGATGCTTTCCTCTATGAGACTTTGTTCCAATGTGCCGGCACAGTCGATCGTGCAGACAGCACTTGGTGGATACCAGAGTGTCACAGAGTATATCAAACCGGGTGGAAGAGTTTATGAGCAGAGAGAGTGCATCTATAATGCACTGAAAGATATCCCGGGAATTTCTGTAGTAAAACCTCATGCTGCTTTCTATATCTTCCCGAAGATCGATACCGAGAAGTTCAATATTACAAATGATGAACAGTTTGCACTTGATTTCCTGCATGAGAAACAGGTACTGATCGTTCCGGGCAAAGGCTTTAACTGGATGAAACCAGATCATTTCAGAATTGTTTATCTTCCAAATATAAGACAGCTTGAGAAGTCAATGGAAAAACTTAGAGAATTTCTGCGCACATATCAGCAGAGATAACTGGACTGAAATGACAGGAAATGTTATACTTATTTTAGATTAGAGATTTATTTTGAGGAGGGCCTGCGGGAAAAAGAAGCATAAGTCGAAAGGAGTATCATGCATGACAGGATTTAACACAAAAGTAACACCGGAAATTGAAAATCTGACACAGATGTGCGTAGATCATTCCAGTATGGATGTGTCACTTTATGGAAAGTACGATGTAAAAAGAGGACTTCGAGACATCAATGGTAAAGGCGTTCTGGCCGGGTTGACACAGATATCCAATGTACAGGCGGTTAAAGTTATTGATGGGAAAGAAGTTCCCTGTGCAGGAAGTCTTTATTACCGAGGATATAATATCAAAGATCTGACGGCGGGTTTTGTCAATGATAATCGGTTTGGATTTGAAGAGACGACCTACCTGCTTTTGTTTGGTAAACTTCCAAGTGCAAAAGAACTTGCAGATTTCCAGGCTTTGCTGGCAGCCCAGCGTTCATTACCAAGAAATTTTGTGCGTGATGTTATCATGAAAGCACCGGGACGTGATATTATGAATGCGCTTTCACGAAGCGTGCTTACTTTATATTCCTATGATAATAATCCAGATGATATTTCACTTCCGAATGTACTAAGACAGTGCCTGAACCTGATCAGTGAATTTCCGCTGCTTTCCGTATATGGATATCAGGCATACAGTCATTATGTGAGAGGTAAGAGTCTTTATATCCACAATCCGAAGAAAGAACTTTCTACAGCTGAGAATATTCTTCGGATGCTCAGACCAGATAAAAAATATACAGATCTGGAAGCGAAGATCCTTGATCTGGCATTGATACTTCATATGGAACATGGTGGTGGTAACAACTCTACATTTACAACACATGTTGTTTCATCATCCGGAACGGATACATATTCTGCAATTGCTGCTGCACTCGGCTCACTGAAAGGCCCGAAACATGGCGGTGCGAATATCAAGGTTATTCAGATGTTCCAGGATATGAAGAAAGAAGTCCGTGACTGGGAAGATGAAGAGGAAGTTCGTGCATATCTGAAACACCTTCTTCATAAAGAAGCATTTGACAGACGTGGCCTGATCTATGGTATGGGACATGCAATTTATTCTGTTTCCGATCCGAGAGCAGAAGTTCTTAAGGGATTTGTAGAAAGCCTCGCAAAAGAAAAAGGACGTATGAAAGATTATCGTCTGTATTCCATGGTTGAATGGATGGCTCCACAGGTGATTGCAGAAGAACGCCGTATTTATAAGGGTGTCAGCGCCAATGTTGATTTTTACAGTGGATTTGTATACAGCATGCTGGATCTTCCACTGGAACTCTATACACCGATGTTTGCCGTGGCACGTATTGTTGGATGGAGTGCGCATCGAATGGAAGAGCTGATCAATACAGATAAGATCATCCGCCCGGCATATAAGAATGTTCTGCCTGAGGCAGAATATATTCCTCTCAGCGAGAGATAAGATCAGACAACAGAGGAGAAAATAATGTTTCGATGTTTTTTTCCAGATGAATATCTGGATTCTGCGTATGTGATAGATTATGACCGCCTTTACCGCGAAGGGTACCGCGGTCTGATCTATGACATTGATAATACACTTGTGCCTCACGGGGCACCGGCAGATGAGCGGGCAATTGCACTTTTTGCACATTTGAGAGAACTTGGATTTGGCTATTGTCTGTTGTCAAACAATCAGATTGAGCGGGTTTCCTCATTTGCAGATGCGATTGGTGCACAGTTTATTGAGAATGCGCACAAGCCATCTGTACGTAATTATAAGAAAGCAATGGAACTTCTTGGAACAGACACAGGAAATACCATTTTTATAGGAGATCAGCTTTTCACAGATGTATATGGGGCCAAAAGAAGCGGCATCCGTAATATTCTGGTGAAGCCGATTCATCCAAAAGAAGAAATTCAGATTGTGCTCAAACGCTATCTGGAAAAAATAGTATTACATTTTTACAAAAAGGAGGAGGGGATTTCATGAACCACGTGGTGATCATTGGGTTTATGGGTTCGGGAAAAACGAGAGTTGGAAAGCAGCTTTCCAAAGACTTGGGATTACCATTTGTTGATCTGGAGAAGATCATTACAAAGAGGATGAATCTTTCTGCAAGAGAGATATTCGAGAGATTCGGAGAGCCGTATTACCGTGCATTGGAGACTCTGGCACTGAAACAGCTGATTCAGGATTCAGAGCGTAAGGTGATTTCACTTGGAGCAGGTCTTCCATTGCAGGAACAGAACGAAAAATATCTCAGAGAACTTGGTACAGTTGTTTATCTGAAAGGATCACTGGCAACGCTCAAGAAACGTCTGGAGGGATCCAAAAAAGATCCGATGCTGGATGGGGAAGACAGAGATGACAAGATCAAGAAACTTCTGAAACAGAGAGATCCGGTATATCAGAAGTTTGCTGATATTCAGGTAACGACAGGAGAAGTGCCTTTTGAGGAGCTTATTAAAGAAATTGAAGAGAAATTGGCTTCTTATGAAAAAAAGTAGTTGAAAAAACTTCCTGTATATTATAGAATAACTGATAGCGAACACAAAACGAAGGAGGATAATAAAATGATTTCTGCAGGTGATTTCAGAAACGGTGTCACAATCGAAATTGAAGGAAACGTATGTCAGATCGTTGAATTCCAGCATGTAAAACCTGGAAAAGGCGCTGCGTTCGTAAGAACAAAATATAAAAACATTATCACAGGAGCTGTACTGGAAAAATCTTTCCGTCCTACAGAGAAATTCCCACAGGCTCGTATCGACCGTGTGGACATGAGTTATCTGTACAATGATGGAGACCTTTACAACTTCATGAATACAGAAACATATGATCAGGTTGCACTTACAAAAGAACAGGTTGGAGATTCTCTCAAATTCGTTAAAGAGAACGAAGTTGTTAAAGTTTGTTCCTGGAATGGAAATGTATATGCAATCGAGCCGCCTCTGTTTGTAGAACTTGAAGTTATTGAAACAGAGCCAGGATTCGCTGGAAACACAGCACAGGGTGCTACAAAACCAGCAACTGTTGAAACAGGTGCTCAGGTAATGGTTCCGCTGTTCGTTAACCAGGGAGACAAACTGAAAATTGATACAAGAACAGGTGAATATCTGTCTCGTGTATAATTAATAGGAATGATTGTTACTGTGAAGCAGTAACATGTGATGATACCACCGGAGAGATTCGGTGGTATTTTTTCTTTACAGAGAAAAATGATTTTAATGAGAAATCTTTTTAACAGGATAAGGAGGATATTATGGAGTACAGAACACTTGGAAAGACAGGATTAAAAATTTCACGTATGGGATTTGGAGGAATTCCGATTCAGAAGATCGATGAGGAAGGAACAAAGAAGCTTCTTCATGCGATGGCAGAGAAAGGAATCAACTATATTGATTCTGCAAGAGGTTATACCGTCAGTGAACAGTATATTGGATATGGGCTGGAAGGGATTCGTGACAAATTCGTGCTTGCAACAAAGTCCATGTCCAGAACAAAAGAAGCAATGGCAGCAGATATCGAGACAAGTCTTGGAAACTTCCGTACAGATTATATAGATCTGTATCAGGTACATAACCCGAGTATGGAACAGCTGGACCAGGTAATTGGTGAAGGCGGTGCTCTGGAAGCTCTTATGGAAGCCAAAGCAGCAGGAAAGATCGGACACATCGGACTCACTGCACATTCCACAGCTGTATTTGAGCGTGCACTGGAACTGGACTGGGTTGAGACGATCATGTTCCCATATAATATCGTAGAGCAGCAGGGGACAGAATTGATCCATAAATGTGCGGAGAAGAATATTGGATTTATTGATATGAAACCACTTGCCGGCGGAGCAATTGAAGATGGCACACTGGCACTGCGTTATGTCTGTTCCAACCCGGATGTGACTGTTGTAATTCCGGGAATGGCTGAGATTCGTGAGTTGGATGAAAATATGGCAGCATGTTCCAATACAGCTCCACTTACCGAAGAAGAACTTGCCAAAATGGACAAGGTTCGTGAACAGCTTGGAAATGATTTCTGCCGGCGCTGTAATTACTGCGCACCGTGTACTGTAGGTATCAACATTCCAAGTGTGTTTCTTTTTGCAGGTTATCTGCAGAGATATGATCTGGCAGACTGGGCGAAAGAACGCTACAGTACGTTGAAAGTAAAAGCCTCCGCATGTATTGGCTGTGGCAAATGTGAACCGAGATGTCCGTATCATCTGCCAATCAGAGAAAAATTAAAGGTATGCGCGAAGGATATGGGAGAATAAACATGTTCAAAGATATTGTAAAAGCAAGCAGAAGCTACAGAGGATATGATGAATCTTATCGCTTCAGCAGAGAAGAGTTGGAAGACTTCGTGGACTGTGCACGCTTTGCACCGTCCAGTGTCAATGCCCAGCCATTTTGCTATTATCTGGCATGGGAGAAGGAAGAAGTAGACCGAATCCAGAAACTGACGAACTGGGCAAGGGCGCTGCCTCAGATGCAGCTCCCGCACCCGGGAATGTGCCCGACAGGATTTATTGTCATCTGTCAGGACCTGAATCTCGGAGTTTCGATTCCAAGATATCAGAAAGATGTTGGAATTGTGGCACAGACCATGCTCCTCGCAGCTGCTGAGAAAGGACTCGGCGGCTGCATGATCGGAAACTACAATGCAGATTCCGTCAAAAAAGAACTAAACCTGGCAGACAACCTTGCCCCGGTGCTGATCGTGGCATTTGGCAAACCAGCCGAAAAGATCGTGATCAAAGAAATCAACGAAGGCGAAGACATCGCCTACTATCGCGACGAAAATGACGTACACTACGTACCAAAACGTAAACTGGCCGATATTATACTAAAAAAATAATCGAAGAATTATTATCCATAGAGAAGAATCGTTTTAATTTTCCACAGATTTTACATAACTATGTCCTGGATTTGATTTTGATGCAATATAGTAGTCAGGACAATGTAAAAAGAGAAAAACTGTGGAGGATACAAGACGATGAAACAGGATGTCTATATGAACCGGGAATTATCCTGGCTGAAATTTAATGAACGAGTACTGGAAGAGGCAGAAAATGAGCAGGTTCACCAGATTCTTAAAGCAGTCCGGAAACTGAATGTCCGTAAGGATGCAGCCTATGAGACACTGATGGAAAAACTGGAAGAAATCAGTGTCAGCATGGTGGATTTTCACCGCCTCAGCATTGAAGAAAGCGCGTATCTGGAAGTGTTCTTTGACTCAGAGATTCTGCCTCTTCTTTCACCTACGATCGTGGGAAAACGTCAGCCGTTCCCATTTCTGAAAAACCGTGCGATCTATGCAGTCTGTGTGTTACAGACAAAGAGCGGAAAAGAAAAACTCGGCATCGTACCGTGCAATAAGGAAGTTTTTCCGGAGTTTTGCTCTACTTGATCTGTCATTTGTGTTCCAGATTCAGGACCGTCTGCGCACCAGACCGGAATTGTTTTTTGAAAAAAGAATTCCACAGCCGTCACCGGAGTTTGATATAGAAAAACCAGTCCTGCCACAGATCAAAGAAAAAGACAAAATGCTTTCTTATCCATTTGAAAGTATGAAACCGTTTCTTCGTATGCTTCATGAAGCGGCAAACGACAAATCCGTCATTGCAATCAAGATGACTTTGTACCGTTTGTCCCGTCAGAGTAAAGTAGTGGAGGCACTGATTGAAGCTGCTGAAAACGGAAAAGAAGTTTTTGTTATGATTGAGCTGAAAGCTCGCTTTGACGAAGAAAATAATATTGAATGGTCAAGAAGGCTGGAAGCAGCAGATGCCTATCAGGCTTCCTATGACTTGGAAAATTGAAAAATATGAAAGACAAAAAATTGACATTAATTAAATTTTTATATAAAAAACTGCTGCAATTATGGCAGTTTTTTGTACTTTATTTGACTTGTTACGATAAAAGAGGGTGTGCTATAATAAATTTCGATTTGTTGTTCGTAAAAGATAAAATGATATGGGCAATGACAACATTATAATTCGGGAGGCGAATAGAGTGAAATATCTGAGACAGTTTGGAATCATCCTTGCTGTGACCTGCGCGGGGGAGATCATGAAATATTTTATCCCACTTCCGATACCGGGCAGTATTTATGGTTTGATTCTGATGTTTGTGCTTCTTCTTTTGAGAGTGATCAAAGTAGAACACGTAAAAGAAACAGGAGAATTTCTGATTGAAATTATGCCGCTGATGTTTATTCCGGCAGGAGTGGGACTGATCACATCCTGGGAGCAGCTGCAGTCTTTCATGGTGCCGCTTCTGGTGATCACAGTCGTGTCTACATTTGTAGTTATGATAGTGACTGGAAAAGTGACAGACTTCTTAATTTCGAGAATAGGGAAAGGAGAAAAGAAGTAGTATGGACAATCTGATCTTAAGTTCAGCAACAGTAGGTATCGTGATCAGTCTTCTGGCCTACGAAATCGGTCTTGCAGCGCAGCGCAAATGGAAATTGGCAGTATTGAATCCACTACTGATCTCTATTGCACTTGTGATCGTATTTCTGGTAGTGTTCCATGTGGATTATGAAAGCTACAATATGAGTGCAAAATATCTGAGTTATCTGCTGACACCTGCAACAGTCAGTTTGGCGATTCCATTGTATCTGCAGCTTGATCTGTTGAAAAAAAATATCGGAGCGATACTGGGAGGCGTGATCTCAGGTGTGATCGCAAGCCTTGGAACTGTGCTTGTAATGTCTGTTGTGTTTGGACTGAGCCATAAAGAATATGTAACTATGCTTCCGAAATCCATTACAACGGCAATCGGAATGGGAGTATCAGAGGAACTTGGCGGATATGTGACGATCTCTGTTGCCGTGATCATTATTACAGGTGTTCTGGGAAATATGTCAGCAGAATTTATCTGTAAGCTTTTCCGTATTAAGAGCCCGATTTCCAGAGGCCTTGCAATTGGCACGGCATCCCATGCAGTAGGAACTGCGAGAGCAATGGAACTGGGTGAAGTCGAGGGAGCAATGAGCAGTCTTGCTATCGTTGTGTGCGGTCTGTGCACAGTAATCGGAGCATCCATCTTTTCCTATCTGTGGTAAACGGAAATAAAAAATATAAAAAGTTGACGATTCATCCTGAAACCACGGATGGTCGTCAACTTTTTTTTCTGTTCTAAAAGAGTTATATGTATCTCTCTTGCAACTGGCTGTCATACATTTGCTTAGACCCTATAGTTTTGCGCCACCGGATTTCCCCGGCTATGCCTTTTTTTAAAATAAATATAGTCTTTTATTGCATAAACGATAATATGTAGTATTGTATATTTGAATCCATTCCATGTTTTATTCAGCATTGATACTGAGCGGCTGTTCCTGATTATTTAACATTCCCATTTTTATAAGTAATGATATTGCATCACCCATGCCTGCTACATAGGACATGTCTGCGTATCGTTCATCCCTTGATTCCAGGCATGCAATATAATCATCTACGACTCTTCTGATTACATAAGGTATTTTCAGACTGCTGTAGCGTTCTTCCAGATAATCCAGATCACCGTTGTCCTGCTGAATATACTCATCCGATTCAAATATTTTCTGTCTCCTTTCTCCCATCATTTTTTCGATGTAGTTTGCAATTACAGCTTCGTTTTTGTTTTCCAATTTTTAATCCTCCGTTTGTGCAATAACTATAGGTTTCGCCATTATTCTATAATTCAGAAAGGTATATCGTCAATACGATTCGTCAGACAATTTCTTAGATTTTTCGACAAATCATAGAATCTTCTTTGGTAGATTTTATGTTATTTTTAAAGCATTTCCGATGATTTTTGTGTGTTTTGATTTTTTATAAAAACAGAGTCGTTTTTTGCTAAGAATTTTCTTTACTTTTCTGTAGTTTTCGAATAATATTGTAGATATATGCATATCAGAATATGAATAAATATGCATTCCATTTCAGAAGGGAGAGGAACTTATGACAACTTCACACATCTGCATCATGATAGCAATCATTGTTTATCTGGGTGCAATGATCTATGTCGGCTACCTCTGTTCCAAGAAAAATAATGACACATCCGATTTTTATCTGGGTGGACGTAAACTTGGACCATTGGTTACGGCAATGAGTGCAGAGGCTTCCGATATGAGCAGCTGGCTTTTGATGGGACTTCCAGGTCTGGCTTATCTGTCTGGAATCGCTGATGCCGGATGGACTGCAATCGGACTTGCAATTGGAACGTATCTTAACTGGAAGATCGTTGCAAAGAGAATTCGTCTCTACACACATGTAGCAGGCAATTCGATTACATTGCCATCATTCTTCAGCAACCGTTTCAGAGACAACAGACATCTGTTACAGTCGATCGGAGCTATTTTTATCGTTATTTTCTTTATTCCGTATACGGCTTCCGGATTCGCAGCCTGTGGAAAACTTTTCTCCAGCCTTTTTGGAGTAAAATATCTCACAGCAATGATCATCAGTGCCCTTGTTATAGTTGGATATACGACTCTCGGAGGATTTCTTGCCGCATCAACAACGGACTTTATCCAGAGCATCATCATGTCTATTGCACTGATCATCGTATTTTGTTTTGGGGTATCTATAGCAGGAGGTCCTTCAGCGGTTATTGATCATGCGAAATCACTGCCGGGTTATCTGACCATGATGACAACTTATGATCCTGTAAGTGGAACGGAGTCTGCATATCCTGTTATAAATATTGTTTCCATGATGGCCTGGGGACTTGGCTATTTTGGTATGCCGCATATTCTTCTTCGATTTATGGCAATTGAAGATGAAAAGAAACTTTCCTTATCAAGAAGAGTAGCTACTACATGGGTAGTGATCTCACTTGCTGTAGCAGTACTGATCGGTGTGATCGGCCTTGGAATGACAGAAGCAGGCAAACTTGAAATGCTTCAGGGATCTAATTCAGAAACGATCATTGTTAAGATTGCAGATCTTTTGAGTACATATGGTGTTCTTCCGGCACTGCTTGGTGGTACGATCCTTGCGGGAATCCTTGCATCTACCATGTCTACTGCAGATTCACAGCTTCTGGCAGCTTCTTCAGCAGTATCTTCTGATCTTCTCGGAAGTATCCTGAAGAAAAAAGCTGACAAGAAGGAGAGTATGGTTGCTGACCGTGTTACATTGCTTTTGATCGCAGTCGTAGCGGTTATCATTGCACGTAATCCGGACAGCTCAGTATTTAACATCGTATCTTTTGCGTGGGCTGGATTTGGTGCTGTATTTGGACCGGTTGTATTATTTGCTTTGTTCTGGAAACGTACGAACTGGCAGGGTGCACTGGCAGGAATGATTTCTGGTGGTGTTATGGTATTTGTATGGAAATATCTGGTTCGACCGAATGTGTCTTTCCTGAATTTCTATGAATTACTTCCGGCTTTCCTGGTATCCTGCGCGATGATCGTGCTGGTAAGTCTTGCGACTAAGGCACCTTCCAAAGAAATCACGGATGAATTTGAACTGGTTCAGAAAAGAATGGCTGAATAAATATAGTCGATGAAATAGTATAAAAAGAAAAGCTGGTGATTATCCGAATATGGATAATCATCAGCTTTTTTAGATGTTCCAAAATGGACCTGAGGGGAATCGAACCCCTGTCCGAAAGCCTATC
>UMJW01031122.1_pt1 | contig 11877 bp, 14 predicted proteins | sample 1966151 | NCBI WGS metagenome assembly UMJW01 (sample SAMEA4836160, study PRJEB28245) | human gut metagenome | biome: gut microbiome; material: fecal sample | place: Denmark | collected 2008
TAATTTGTTTGATTATGAGTTTAAGACAAAGGTAATCATTCTCCTTTAAATCACCATGATTTGCTGCAACATTTTAGTGAATGAGTGCTATATGGGAAGTATTCTTTAGAAATGTAGTAGCTAATAAAAGAACAGCATAAGAGTTTCCTCAAATGCTGCTCTTTTAGATTGTCATTCGTTTATATAATCAACTATCTGTCAAAACACATCACCTGTAATTAAAAACGATTAAGATGTAATAATATCTATAAATTCTTTTGGCAGATTTATGTTAGATAGATTTATGGCACTCTCAAACAATGGTGCAATATCTTCATCCCTAAATCCTGCAATGCCACAGCCAATCCTTGTAACCAAGAAACGAAACTCAGTATGTGTTTGAGCAAATTTTATAAATTCATCAACATACGGTTTTATTGTTTTCACTTCACCTTGCATAGTAGGTATGGCATAAGACTGTCCTTGTAGTCCTACTCCTTGCCCCATGATAGCACCAAAACATTCTCTTGCTATTCGTGCAGCACCGCCACCATGTATGCCTTGTAAGTTACTTCCAAACACAAATATCTCGTTTGCTTTTAGTTCTTCTATGTATGCAGGGGTAATGCCACATTTAATAATGCTATGTGGCTTTTCACTTTTAAGGACTTGTCTTTTCTTCTTATTAAACCATTTGAACATAATCTAAACGAGTTTATTTGTTTCTAAAAGCCTATAAATTCATGTAATCAACTATCTGCCTAAACACATCACCACCCATCAGTCCACCACTTGCAGGAAGTTCCTCTTTATGGATGGAAACAATAATAGAATATTGGGGAGCATTGGCAGGGAAGTAACCGCAGAACTCTACAATATAGCTTCCATCTTCAAGTTGTACTGTTCCTGTCTTACCTGCCACTTGTACCTTATAAGACTTGGCAGGTTGTCCCAATCCATCAGTTACCACATATTCCAATGCCTGTTTCAGACTGTCAATGTTGGCTTGACTTGCTATCTGTGGATTGATAACTGTTGTACAGTCTTTGTAAAGTTGAGGTTGTACCATCTTTCCACTATTAGCAATAGCATTATAAAAGGTTAGCATTTGTATAGGGGTAATAGTTTGATTATATCCAATGCAGAACCATGCAAAGGCTGTATCGCTCCAACCGCTATTTTTAGGAGTAACAAAGTATGCAGGTTTCAAATTAGCTATTCCTGCGATGCTGTCTGGTTTACCATAATTCATATTATTCAACAGATTGAAGTATGCTTGTGCATCATCTCCAAATGCTTTCTCCATTGTTTTATAAACAGCAATGTTTGAACTTGAAGCTAAACCTTGCTTGATAGAGATTTCACCATATCCACCTCTATGCCAATTATGGTCTTTCAATTCTCTATCCTGTACAGAATAGCTTCCATCGCCCACATCTACCATATCAGTTAATTTGACTTTACCTGTTTCCAATGCTGCCAATATGGATATAGGGTGCATCAGTGCTGATTCGTATGCTTGGGAGAAGTTCTCACAAGGTTGGTAGTCTGCACTGTCTTTCCTTTCAAGTCTTACCATAGCTTTTATATGCCCTGTCTGAACTTCCATAATGATAGCTTGCCCAGATATGGCATAAAGTTCAGATAGTTTATTCTCTAAGATAGAGGTGGCTTTAACTTGTAAAGTACTGTCTATGCTTGTAATATGTTTGGTCTCATATTTCATTTGGCAAGAAATTAATCCGCAAAAGAATATGCTTAAAGTAATTAAACGGTTTCCCATTTTAATATTCATGAAATAAGTAACTATCTATTTCTGATTTCCAATATTTGCATGCTTTATAAGCCATGTTAATATCGCTATTATTATTATAATCGGAAAGTGTTCTTTCCATTTGAAGAAGAAAAGAACTTACTTGTTCCAACATTTCTTTACCTTTATTTGAGTTTATAGTAGCGGAATTATAGTAATCATTTGAGTTGCTTATGGCTTCATCTAATGATGTTTCCAATTCTTTAATTCTGTTGTTTTTTATTGATATGTTAGATTCTAATTCTAATATCTTGTTTTCTAATTGTTCATTTTCAAATTCAAGATTATTATAATCTTCTTTACTCACACATGATGATAAAGAAAGTAATGAAATGAATATTATGTATCTCATAATGTTAATATTTAGTTGTAAAAATAGCCCTAATATCTCTTGCAAAATTTAAATTTGCACCAGAATCATCCCTACCGCCAGAAGTTATTCCAATTACTTCACCATAATTGTTTATTAAAGCACCACCACTACTTCCATGGTCGATAGGGGCACTGATTTGAATATAATAATCTTTATGTTTTTGAGAAATAAGTCCATTAGACAATGTGTTTTCTAAACCTTTAGGACTGCCTATTGCATAAACTTCATCACCAACATCATATCCTCTTTTTGTAACAGGTATATAGTTAAAATTATCACCATCTACTTTAAAGAGAATATAATCATATTGCTCACTGTAAGCTAAAACTTCTTTAATTTTATAGGTTTTTCCAGTTGATAGTTTAATGATTTCTTCCCCTTTTAAACTCCCTTTGAAAACATGATAATTACTAACAGCTATTCCATTGCTTGTTATAAAGAAACCAGAACCTTGTGCTATTCCTTCTCTGTCTCTTGTGTAAATCATAAAGACTGCTGATTTATATTTTTTATAAATAATTTTAGGTCTTAATTCTAAGTTGGAATTACTTAATGGGATTTGATTTAAAATGTATGGCGAAGCATATGATTCTGCTGCTATTAAAGGTGTTTTAATAGGAGAATAAACCTTTGGTTGTGGCAATTCGTTTAAATTTGTTTGATAGTTAGTTGAGGCATATTTGTTCCAATATGGTACGTCTACTAACAACCCTATTGGACCAGTAAACAACCAATTCCACCATATTGCACCTCTCATTTGAGTATTTGTTTCTATTGTTTTAGATTGATAACCATCTTTCTCAAATGTTAAAGTTGATTTAGCTTTCTTGCTTGTGTGATAACAAGGAGTGATTCCTATAAATTTATTTCCTGCATAAACTTTCGCTCCAGTGGGATAAGAATCAACTTTAATTGTTTGTTTTTTTCCCAACAGTGTAACACAGCTACTTAAAAGTAGGCAGCTTGCAATGAAACACACAAAACTTAATTTAAAAATTCTGATTTTCATCTGACAATTAATTACGCTACCTGTTCCCTATGGTTAAGCAATAAAAAATAAGGTGTGGGAACTATATCTGTCTTATCCTGTGATGGGGCTTCTCGCATTGCCTTGACTGTGGATAAAACAATAGCAACCCACACCAATTTTGACAATATCTAAAGCCTTATAGAATATATAAGGTAGGTATATATCAAATGGTGGGGTGCTATTGCTACCATCTTCACAGTCTGTTGAAATTTTGCGAGAATTTCATCACGAAGATAATTTCAATAACACCTTTCGTTAAATATGTCCTTCCAACTCCCTAACGCATTAGTTCATTGGAATTGGTGCAAAGATAACGAAAGGTTTCAAATCATTAGGTATGAAGTGAGGATAAATAGTAGCTTTTCTGCCTTCAAACATATTCTGAATGGGAAATTTAATAAGATTTGCATCTAAGCTCTGTAAATCCATGTGGGTATCAAAATGAAAATTCCTCTTATAAGAAATGAATTTTAGAAATTGCTACCCACATGGATTTATAAAGCTAAAGTTAATTTCTCCGTCTGAATTTGAGGGTAGGACAAATTCGGATTGGAGTCTATAAGACTGACCTTGCTCTAAATTTGTCCTACCTGTCATTAGAAGCTCAAACAATCATAAGTCTGCAAGATTTCCTCCTGCCTTAATCCCAAGTATCTTTTAGTAATGGCAACAGAACTATGGTTGAACAGTTCCATCAGCTTTACTAATGCTAACTCTGCGTTATCACTGTTCATATTATAAACCTGCCTACCAAAAGTCTTTCTAAGAGAATGGCAACTAAAGTTCTTAATCTTTAACCTGTACTTCTTCTTCACCTCTTTAAGAATGATATTGATTCTCTGAACTGTGAAGATAGTGCCTTTCTGACTTATAAGAATTGGCGCATTGTTTCCAACAGGATTTATATGCTCGTAGCACTCTTTAATGTGTTCCTGCAATTGTGGATTCAGTCTGATAGTTCTTACCTTACCTGTCTTTTTCTCAATTACTGTAAACTCGTCAGCACCTAATATCTGCTTCCACCTTAGTGATAGAATATCAGATATTCTTAAACCTGTGAAACATCCCAAAGCTATAAGGAGCGAGATTTTATAATTCTCGTCTTTGGTTAACTTCCTTATGAGGTTCATTGCATCAGACCATATAAGATAGTCTGCGGTTGTGCTTGAATATTTAAGTGACATAATGTTCTGTTTTATAATAAAACGAATAAAAGTGAATATTAATTCTGAGTTGGATTTACTAACTCATTGATTACTAAAGGAACATTCACTAATTAACAAAGTGAATATGATAAGGACACCCAACTTAAAAATTGAATGTCCTTTACCTATTATAGCTCTCCCTCGTCAGCGAAACTGTAATATCCTGTATCAGTAAGGATGATATGGTCTAAGATTTTTATTCTCATAATTTGGGCTGCATCCTTGACTTGCTTAGTAATTTCCATATCCTGCCTACTTGGTTTCAGATTACCGCTTGGGTGGTTATGTGCAAGTATAATGGCTACTGAATTGGTAAGTAATGCAGCTTGTAGAATTACTCTGACATCAGTACAAGTTTCAGTAATTCCACCCTCTGATATGAGCGTGTAGCCTAAAACTTGGTTGGATTGGTTTAGGAACAAGACCTTGAAATATTCCTTGTAACAGATTGTACCCTCTTTATATGTAGGAAGTAAGTATTTATAAGCGTCCTCTGAACTGACAATTTTATGCAGATTCTTGAATTTGGGTTTGTAAGATAGTTTCACTTCTCCCACAGTATAATCTATATTCATAATGTTGCTAATTTAAGTGTATAAATAGAAGAAGGACACCTAACTTAATAGATGTCCTTCTTATTAAATGTAATAATGTAGTTACTTTTTGGAATAGTGATATTTCATAGAGAATATATAAACTTCTATCATATCCTCATGTACGGAATAGATAAGCCTGTGCTCTGAATTGATTCGTCTTGACCATTTACCTGCCAACTCATATTTGAGAGGTTCGGGCTTACCTATTCCAGTGTAAGGATGTTCCAATATATCAGCAAGCAGTTTCTTAATGCGTTTGGTCATATTGGGGTCATTCTTTTTCCAATATTCCCAATGCTCTTGTGCAATAGGAGTAAATATCAGTTTCATAATTCATCTAAATTTACTTCTATTCCTTTGCCTGCCTTTAAATCTTCTTCTCCTTTACGAATATCATTCATGGTCTGTTCAGACGACATAATATATTCAGTTTCCTTTAAAGAGTTATATTCTTCCAATGAAATCATTACTACTCCTGTGCCATTGCCACGATTAATAAGCACTGTGTCGCAATCGTCAATGACTGAATCAATATAACCTTTTAGGTTGGTTCTTAAATCTGTGTAATTGGCTGTTCTCATAAGTTCTCCTTTTTATAATGCAAAGATATGTACTTATTTGCGTACTTGCAAATTTAAATAGTTAATTATTAAGTATAAAGAAAGGACAACTAACTGAATAGCTGCCCTTTCCTCTCTCAATCAATAAGCCCATTTAATCAATGAACCATTTATAGCGTTCGTCACCATGTAAAGCTGAATTGATTCCCAAAGCCATTTCAGTAGCATTTAATGAGCGGTCTAAGAATGAATCAATATAGCTTGACTTGTTAGCCCCTGTAAGCAAGTTGTAGAACTTCCACATATTAAGCTCGCTTCCAAATCCGCCAAAATTATTGTCGTGGATGTATGCTTTTGCTACGCTGTTAATCTGCGTATCTGTAAGCAACATTCTTGGCAATGCCTTTTGATAGCCTGTTGGCAAGCATTGGTAAAGCCGCATCCTGCCTATTATCTGTGCGAATTGGTGTTCATTCATGGAAGTGTTGCCCAACTGCTGCATCAGATAAAGATGTTTGGCTGGATTGTAGTTATTGAACAGTTCCAATGCTGCACGATAGAGTTCTGTTGTGTTGCTTACCCTTAAATCGTCCTTGTAGCCATCAGTAAAGATGCACATATTGCAACAGACTTGGTTCTTGAAGCCAATAGCCAATCTGAACAACTCTGGTACTTTCTTGCTGTATAAGTTCATCTGATTATAAGCCCTCACACCTACGATGGAAAGATTGAGTTTGTTTCCACCCACCGTTTCATAGATGGTAGGAATATCAATGCTGAAAGCTGCCCTTTCATAATAAATGGTCTTGTCAGATTCCAACAGTTGGTTGGCAGGTTTGTGGATGGCTGCTGGGATTCTTCCTTTAATAATGTGGCTTACCCTAATATCTGCCTGTTCCACTTTCTCACCGTTAAAGAATGATTGTGCTGCATCCTGTATGGTTTCCACAAATGCGGCATGGTTAATGGTAAGTTCGTTGTCTTTAGAGAACACAGGAGTAATGCAGTCATGTTTCAGATGATGCAAGGTCGCTTCTTGCGTGTTGGCTTCAATGAAATGGTTGGCAGGTCTTACAGGTTCATCCACGATGATGGTTGCTTCCTCTGCATATTCACCCAAATTCATTCTCTCATGGTTTTGTGCCATAGCTGGCATGATAACTAAATTTCTCATAATGATAAATTGTTTAAATGATTATTGATTGGATTAACTCTGGAATTGGTAAAGTTCCTATCGCCTTGGGTTGCCCCATAACGATTTTGACTTTACTACAATTCGCTGAATTACATTTAAGCGATATTACAATTAGGCTGTATTACCATTATGTCTGTATTGTGTATCGCTTTAAGAAGTCTATGAATGATGTGAGGTGAATAGTAAAATTTATAATGATTGAGGGGGTGGGGGCTATCTGCCAATTCTCATTTTCCTTTCACTTGGTGAGAGGGGGAGTAAAATAGGGGTATGGTATCTCGTACAACATTTTTGGGATTGGGGCTATAAAATCCATTTTTCACCTTAATTGTTGCCCCAACTTTAAAAAACAGACTTTATGCGCTTCTAAATTCATAATAAGGCAGATTTGGGATTATTCGTACCATCTATTAATATATTAGTAAACAGTACGAAAAATCCTGCTTGCCTGTTATTGGAACATTATTCGTTATAATTATGAATTTTTCTTTCTGCTATATCTTCATCAGTAAGAATATTGGGATAGACATTCTTTATAAATGCAAATGTTGATTCAGAAGTAATGATGAACATCTTCCTGTCTTTAAGATGTATTCCTTTATCATCCCTTTTTATATATCCACCATCTTCTGCCTGTTTTAAATATCTTGAAACGGAACTTGGGCTTATGTTTAGTTCTTTAGCCAATTCGCTTTGGATATATTTACAGGTATTTGTAGCGTTCAAACACTTGCACTTTAGTAAAACAAGAAATCCTTTTAATTGGCGTGATATGGGTTCACTGTACAACTTGTTACTTATAAGGACATAATGTTCTGTATTTAATATATATCTGCACCTGTCAAAACTTCCATATTTACCTTTGATAGGATGCTTGTCTATCTGAATCAGATTCAAGTCCTCAAACTTATGCAGCCATTGCCTTATCTGTTCCTCTTTCTTTATTCCATAAAACTCTGTCAATGTTTCCTGCTTGACATCTGAAACCATAGTGTAGCAGTCAGAACATAAAGCCAAGCAATAGAACAGGTATGCTTCCAGCAAGTCCAATTTGCCTGCAATGTTTTCAGTTATTTTTCTGTATGATAATTCTGTTCCTGTCATTAGCAACTGGTTTATTATAGTCAGTAAAGTATATCTTGTTCTCTTTTACCAATCTCCTGTATCTGTGATTGCCAAAATAAGACTTGGCATCTTTCTGGGTGGTAAATTCCAGCCCTGTGGGTAAATGAATAATCATAATGAATGGATTTTTATAAATTATCATCATCTTTACAATTGGATATTCATGCGGCTTGCGGAGCAAGGCGAATGATAGGTAGAGTATTTATAGGCAATAGGTGTTTATATATAGGTATTTATAAGTAGCCTACCTGTATGAAAGTCCCACCCTACCTGTTTGCAAGAGCCGCCCTACCTGTTTGAAATCTCAATTTTTCAGACTTTAGATGTGCGTCAGCTTAAATATTACTGAGTTAATAAGCCAGCTTCTGCAATGATATATAATAAGTAGTAACCTTTCCATTTTTCTTTCTCCTTGTCTTTAGATAGTTATTAAGATTAGCCCATAATCCAATGTGAACCTTGTTATCTTTTACTCCCTGTTTAAGAGCCTTAGTCCTTATCTGTTCATAAGTAAATTCTTCCATTCTGATATTCTGAATAGTTTGTAGTCCGTCAATCTGTGTGGTAGGATTATCTGTCTGTGGTACTGTAAAGATAGTAATTTCATGAGTGGGGAACTAATGATAAGACCACACATTTAAGAATCAGACTTTAGACTATTCAGAATGTCTAAGAGCTTGGGGAGAGTAAGCCCACCTGTCACATGGGCTTTGCTGTTGGTGGATTATGCTTCCAGAGCTTCTTTCAATATCTTAATGAAGTCATTCTCTGATTTAACCCCTTTCCACTTATCTTCTTTGTAGTTCTTGTATTTCAGATTGTCAAGAGCTTTAAATGCCTGTTCTTCACTTATAGATATGGCATGACTGTTGAAGCCTTTGATGAAGTAACGCTTAGTGATGAAAGAAACATCCATCTTGGCTGCTTTGCATAAGTTGATGAACTTGTTTCCTCTTTCAATGTCAACCTTTGCATCTTTGGGAAGTATAAATTCTTCTCCTTGTAACACATTGTTTACCTGTTTGTCAGATAGACTTTTACCTGTGTAAATCAACATAGCTGTGGTTGGATTGAACCCTTCGTTTAGCAATTTTGCTACATTTTGGAACAGTTCATCATTAGAAGTCAAAGAAGCTACAACCAATCTGTCTTTTTTATCCCAACTGCTGCCTACATTATTGATGTCAACCAAGTATTCACCTATATTATCAATATCTCTTACATGAACATTTGGAATCAGATTTTGGTATTTCCCTGTTGCAATCAGCTTGGCAAACGCTGTACTTCTGTGCTGACCATCAAGAATAACGAAGTAGTCTTTGGCTTCTTCTTTGGTAAGTTCCTTTCCATTGATGTCTGTTACAGTATAACCTGCTTCAATCAGCTTTGAGGCTTCCATTACGATAATGGGAAAAGCCTTGTCATATTTATTGGCGGCTATCAAAGCTATAAAGCCATCCACTTTCTTGGAATTTACAGGTCGGTTGTTCTTAACGAAAGCTATCTTTTTCTGCTGTTCAGTTCTTTCTCCTGTTTCATCATCCACTACTGAGAATGTGAAAGAACTGTTGACTGCTTTCTCCTTGGATATTCTTTCAAACTCCTTTGCCTGTTCCATTTGGGTTTTGGCTTCATTCACTACTTTCTGCTGTGCTGCTATTACGGCTTCGTTTCTGTTGCCTTTTACAAGGCGGTTCAATTCTTTTTCTTCCTGCTCAAAGACCTTAGTCAGTTCTTCTATGTTACCCATAACTTCGTTATTTGATTTTACACTCTTATTTTCCATCTCAACCAAATTAATTTTCAAATTTTCCATCTTTATTTATTTTAGATTATTATTAAAATGTTTAGTGTAACCGTCAAACCTATGTACACTTGGTTATCTGATTACGCTGCAAAGGTGAGAACTTTTAGAAGAACTAAGGGAGAGTAAAATTTTAGTGGAATTGGTTCTCTCTTTACTTGTCTGCCTTGCAAGTCCTGTTCCTTTGACGCTGCAAAGGTGGGGAGAAGCTATGAGGATTAAGGAGAGTAAAATTAAGGGAGATGTTACTCTCCCTTAGATAATATATTGGTTATTAGTAGATATTGTTTCGTACATTCCAATTCAAATGCTTGTATTTGCTTAAATAACCTTTTAATGTTGTCTTGCTGACAAGAAAATCTTCGTTATCTGATATTCCTGTGAGATAAACAAGCTGTGATATTAGGAAAGTTATATTATATGCGCTTCTTTCCCCTTTCCTGTAATTGGTGAAAAAGGGAGACATGGAATCAAAGAATAGTTGGAATGTTCGTGCAAAGAGACATATCCTTTTGGTTGTATTGGCTGTTATCTGTTTCTTTGTCAGATTATAGGTCACCATTTCAATATTATCATATAAGTGTTCCCTGTCAAACTCATTCTTTAGCATTAAATCGTCCAGATGTTCTTGGCAGCATGAGAGTATGAACTTGATAGCGTTGGTCGTCTCTATGGTATGCACGGTTTTTCCGTTTACCTGTAAGGACAAGGTAAGTTCTTCCTTAAAAGTTACAAGGTCTTTCAAAGGGTTGGCATTGGTATTCTCTTCATATTGGGATATGGTTTGGAGCAACTTCTTTATTTCATTGGCTGGAGAATCTGCAAGTTCAAATGCCTGCCAACATTCACCGTTCACATAGTCCCATATAAACAGTATGGCAAACCAAAACTTGTCACTATCCAAATGCAAGGCTGATATGGCTGTTTTTATTTCTATATTGCTCTTATAGTCCTTATAGGTAAGAGGCATTTTGATAAGTCGTTCATTATATCTTCTTTTAAAGGTGGATATGGCACAACTACCCTCCAATGCAAGCCTTTCATCTATAATCTTTGGCATTGCAGGGTGTATCAGCATGGCAAAGTCCCAAACATAATCTAATATTGTATCTTCTTCCCTTGCATCAGTAGTAGGGTAAACTGCATCTAAATTAGTGAATTTATCTATTGGTTGCATATTTTTAATCTATTGGTTTATATGCAAAATTAGAAAATAAAATCCCACTCACAATAACTGCAAATGGGATAATCTATTTAGTAAGGTTTAATAATCTGATTCTCCTGTGAACGTATCCATCAGTTTATCCATCTGCTCACCAATGCACTTGTCTATTAGCTTTGCATAGTGGGCGGTCATTCTTGTATTGGTATGTCCCAACATCTTAGAAACGACTTCCAGAGATATGTTGTTGGCTAAAGTAACCGTACTTGCAAAGGTGTGGCGGCTTGTGTGAAAGCAGATTCGCTTATTAATTCCACATAGTATAGCTATGTCTTTCAGATATTTATTAATATCCGCAGGGTCTTGAATAGGGAGTAATTTCTCTCCACCCTTGTACTTATCCAATATCAACTTAGCAATGGGGAGTAGTGGGATGCGTGATAGAACTCCTGTCTTAACTCTACGTTTCTTAATCCATATTCTGCCTGCACTGTCTTTTTCAAAGTGTTCTGGTGTCAAGGTCTTAATGTCAATGTAACTAAGCCCAGTGAAACACCCAAAGAGGAACATATCTTTAGCTCGCTCCAATCTTGGCAGGGGAGTGTCAAAGTTGATAATCTTCCTCAATTCTTCTTCATCCAAGAAATCCACTTCTACGGGTTCACGTTCTACTTTATAAGCATTTACAGGATTGTAGGATATATAAGAGTTGGCGACAGCTAAATTTAGCAACTTCTTTAAGAACTTTAAATGCTTGGTGCAGGAGTTTTGTCCCATCTTTTTCTCTCCTAAAAGGTAAGCATGGAATCCTTGAATGAAACCTAAGTTTATCTCTCTTAAATATAAATCCTTACGTTCATATTTCTTCTGAATAAACTCTTTGAATAGTCTGCCTGTATATTCAAACACCCAATAAGTAGCAGGGGCAACAGTTTTACCTACCATTGCTTTGCGCTCTGTGTTATGTTCGTTCAGAACATCCAATAAAGTCTTTTCGTTCAGAGCTTCCACCTTATCTGTGATAGCTTCTTTTAA
>UMJW01022944.1_pt1 | contig 11701 bp, 7 predicted proteins | sample 1966151 | NCBI WGS metagenome assembly UMJW01 (sample SAMEA4836160, study PRJEB28245) | human gut metagenome | biome: gut microbiome; material: fecal sample | place: Denmark | collected 2008
AACTACTAAGCAAAGATACATAAATAATAAGGCAAATGCAAGTGAAATGCAGGTATTTATCAGATAGAATGCTTGCTTTCCGGAAGATAAAAGCGTATCTTTACAGGAATTAAATAGGTAGATGTAATTGTAGAAAAAATAGACAAAAATAGGATGAAAATTACTTTAATCAGACAAGACAGCGGGAGCGGAAAAGAGACTCTTAGCATTTGTGAGGCAGGCACATTATTCGACAAAATGAAAACGGAAACCAAAGCGGGGCATATCACGGCTTTGCGGGAAATTATACCGTTACTGGAAGGTACGTATGCCCGGTACGAACATATAGATAAGTTGCCATACATTTATTCTGCTGTGGAATATACCCGGACCAAAGAGGGTGAACGGAAGATGAAGCAGTATAACGGATTGGTACAGTTGGAAGTGAGCCGGCTGGCCGGTGGGTCGGAAGCGGAATTTGTGAAACGGCAAGCGGCACTTCTGCCACAGACTTTTGCTGCTTTTTGTGGTTCCAGCGGTCGTAGTGTGAAGATATGGGTTCGTTTTGCCTTGCCGGACGATGGAGGGTTGCCATCTGAAGAGGCGGAGGCGGAACTGTTTCATGTCCATGCTTATCGGCTGGCTGTGAAATGTTATCAGCCGATGTTGCCTTTCGATATCGATCTGAAGGAACCTGTGTTGACACAGAAATGTCGTATGACGTTGGATGAGGCTCCTTATTATAATCCGGATGCAGTGCCGTTTTGTTTGGAACAGCCGCTTACGATGCCGGGGGAAGAGACTTTCCGCCAGCGGAAGCAGGAGGAGAAAAATCCGTTATTGCGATTGCAACCGGGATATGAGTCGGCACAAACGTTCACGAAGATTTATGAAGCGGCATTGAACAGGGCACTTCAGGAAATGGAGAACTGGAAACGTGGGGACGACTTACAGTCTTTGCTGGTCCGCCTTGCCGAGCATTGTTTCAAAGCGGGTATCCCCGAAGAGGAGGCGATACGGCAGACGATGATTCATTATTATCGCGAGGAGGAAGAACAGGCGATTCGTTCGATACTCCATAATCTTTACCAGGAATGTAAGGGATTCGGCAAGAAAAGCAGCATCAGCAAAGAGCAGGAGACGGCTTTTCTGTTGGAAGAGTTTATGAAACGCCGTTATGAATTCCGTTACAATACGGTGCTGGATGATTTGGAATATCGTCAGCGTGACTCCGTTCATTTTTGCTTTAAGCCGGTGGATAAACGGGTGCGCAACAGCATTGCAATCAATGCATTGAAAGAGGGAATTAGTGCGTGGGATCGTGATGTGGATCGTTTTCTGAATTCGGAATGTGTTCCTTTGTACAATCCTGTCGAAGAATATCTTTATGAGGCAGGGCGTTGGGATGGAAAGGATCGTATTCGTGCATTGGCTGGTTTGGTTCCTTGTGATAATCCGCATTGGCAGGAATTGTTTTACCGTTGGTTCCTTAGTATGGTGGCGCATTGGAGGGGAGTTGACCGGCAGCATGGTAATAGTACTTCGCCTTTGCTGGTCGGTTCGCAAGGGTATCGCAAGTCTACATTTTGTCGCATTATCCTGCCGCCGGAACTTCGTTTCGGCTATACGGACAGTATTGATTTTAAGAGTAAGCAGGAGGCGGAACGTTATCTGGGACGCTTTTTCCTGATTAATATTGATGAGTTCGATCAGATTAATGTCAGTCAGCAGGGATTCCTGAAGCATTTGTTGCAGAAGCCTGTTGCGAATTTGCGTAAGCCTTACGGTAATACGATTCGGGAAATGAGGCGTTATGCTTCTTTTATCGGAACCAGCAATCAGAAAGATTTGCTTACCGATCCCAGTGGTAGCCGCCGTTTCATTTGTATCGAGGTGACGGCTCCTATTCAAACGAACGTTACCATCAATTACAAACAGCTGTATGCTCAAGCAATGGAGGCGATTTATAAAGGGGAACGTTATTGGCTGAATGATGAAGATGAAAGTATATTGAAACAGACCAACCGTGAGTTCGAACAGGCTAGTCCGTTGGAACAGTTGTTTCATTGTTATCTTAATCCGGTAGAGGAGGAAATGGAAGGCGAATGGCTGACTGCTATGCAGATTTTGAGCTATTTACAGACGAAAACACGGGATAAGTTGGCTATTAGTAAGGTGGGACAGTTTGGGCGCACACTTCAAAAATTGAATATTCCTTGTCGTAAATCTCGTAAGGGGACGCTTTATCATTTGGTAAAGGTGGAGTAGTTTACCCTCACACTTGTAACTCCGATGAATAAAGGATTTTATAAGAATCGCAATTTTCGGGTTGTTTATCAGATATATGTGTGGTAATTTTGTGGCATTGGAAACTAAAATGGATTTGAAAGTCAAAATATGATGGATTGCTTTTTCAGTTGTAAGTACAATAAATGTATTTTTGCAGGTGTGGAAAACAAAAGCAGTGCTATCAATCCCCGAAAATAAGTTAAGATGGAAGATAAAAGGAAAGAAATAGTTGGCAATGTCATTCGGATACAGTGTTATCATTCTCCTTGTGGCGATTTGATGCTTGGCTCGTTTGAGGATCGGCTTTGTCTTTGTGACTGGGCGGTTGAAAGTCATAGGGATATTGTAGACAGGAGGTTACGGAAAGTGCTGAAAGCCTGTTATGAAGAAAGTACATCCGAGGTTATACAGGAAGCGATTAAGCAGTTGGACGAATATTTCAATGGTGAACGGACTGTGTTTGAAGTGCCTTTGCTTTTTGTAGGTACGGATTTTCAGAAAAGTGTATGGTATAAGTTGCTGGATATTCCATACGGTTCGACTGTATCGTATGGAGAATTGGCAAAACAGCTGGATATGCCGAAGGCTGTCCGTGCGGTTGCCGCTGCTAACGGTGCGAACGCTATTTCTATTTTTGCTCCGTGTCATCGTGTTATCGGCAGTAACCACACGCTTGTGGGGTATGCCGGTGGTCTTCCTGCTAAAAAACGGTTACTGGATTTGGAAATAAACGGCAAACCTCTGTTATGAATGAGCAAGAAACGCTTGATTATGCACGTATTGCACAGGCAATCGGGTATATAAGGGAGAATTTCAAAAGGCAACCGGGACTGGATGAGATTGCCCGGGAAGTGGCGTTGAGTACGGCACATTTCCAACGTATGTTTACGGAGTGGGCAGGGGTTAGTCCTAAGAAGTTCTTGCAATATACCAGTATTGAATATGCCAAGAAAATCTTGGATGAGACTCATGCGTCTTTGTTTGATACGGCACAGGAAACGGGACTTTCCGGTACGGGCAGATTGTATGATTTGTTTGTAAATATAGAAGGCATGACACCGGGCGAGTATAAAAACGGTGGTGAAAATCTTTCTATCAATTACAGCTTTGCCAAAAGTCCTTTTGGTGAACTATTTATTGCGTCTACCAATAAAGGTATTTGTTGTCTGGAGTTTGCAGACGATCACGATGCGGCATTTCATTCCTTGTTGAAGAAGTTTCCTAATGCAACGTTTACTCCGGCTGTGGATGAGATGCAGCAAAATGCTTTATCCATCTTCACGCAGGATTGGAGGAAGCTCAAAGATATAAAGCTGCATTTGAAAGGTACTGACTTTCAACTAAAGGTCTGGGAGACTTTACTGAAAATCCCTGTCGCCGGATTGACTACTTACGGAGATATAGCCGCAGGTATTAATAACCCGAAGGCTTGCCGGGCTGTAGGAACGGCTGTCGGTGAGAATCCCGTAGCTTTCCTTATTCCATGTCATCGTGTCATTCGTTCTTCCGGTGAGTTGGGTAATTACCACTGGGGAGAGATTCGAAAGACTGCAATTATTGGTTGGGAGGCTGCGAAAAATGGATATTTGAATAAATAGTAAGTACTGGCGGTAAGAAAAGTCAGAAACGGGATATCGGGTTCTTCTTTCATTTATAAATCCCGGCTCAAGGATGAAACCGCAAAGCCGGGATTTATTTGTAGTCGAATGACTATCATTCCTCTTCTTCATTTATTCCTTCATAGCACCTGATATCCGCTTCAATCATGAAATTATAAATCAGTCGGGTTTTAAACATCATTCTCTCCTGCGACAATTCTAAATCAGCAAGTGTTGCTTCGATTCTATTGCAGAATTCATTAATTCTTTCTTCTTCTAGCATCGGATACATTTCGTAAACTCGCCGGACGAAAGGTACCATCGAAGCCTGCACCTGATAAAGTAGTATTTGGGATTCATATTGGAAATCCACTTCGTCCATCTGTTTATGCAAGTGCTCGTTTTCGTAGGCTATTTGTTGAAACTCTTCGAAACAAGGTAAAAGCTGCTCTGAGTGATGAAGCAGTAATTTTATGGTTGCAATGGCTGCAAAACCTTTTTCCAGTTCATTTCCATATTGAAAATGGTTATACAGGGAGCAAAATGATGCTTCCAGACAAAGCCGTTCAAATTCGGTGTCTTTTACCCACGGAAGATAAGTGAGCATAGGCAGGCATTCACCTAGCGTAAGCTGATCTTTACAGTCAAGTATTTTGATAAGATTACCCGGTCGGGTAAGGAATTGATACATAGTGTGCATGGCCAGGTATTTTTCCGCAAGCCGGTCCTCGTCCAATTCACGAGATGCTTCCAATTCGGACAACAGAAAATCGATATTCTCCTCCTTGTTATCTGGTTGTTGCTCTTCGGCACGTGCTATGTCTTCGTCAAGCATATTTAAAATTTCCTGAATATTCATATTACATTATTATTTTTATACCTGTTTATTATTCTTTCTTAGTTTTGGGCTTGTCTTATTGCGACAATGCGGGTATTATAGGGCTCTTGCATACTGTCGGGCAATTCCTCCAACAATCCGTGAAGTTGGTCGATCAATTTTTCTGCCTGTTCGATGTTGCCTGTTTGAAACATATAATCAATCAATTCAATGCCGATGGATATCCTGTACAAAAGGTCGTTGCTCTCATCTTTCAGTAGTTTCATGGCAGAATGTACCAACTGTGTGGCATCCATTTCGCTACCGGACAAATAGAGTGCGAGAGCTTTGTGGATAGTCATAGGCGAGATTCCTGTATCGGTTTTGTCAGCTTCGTAACGATTGAAGGCGTCCAGAGCTTCCTTGATATGCCCTGTGTCAAGAAGTATCTTACCGAGAACTTTGTCAATTTCGGGCAATGTGGAAATTGACGGATCTTGCTCTATGGCATTTTCCAGCATCTGAAGAGCCTCTTGCGGGTGGCTTAATGCATTGTAACACTTGGCTAGTGGTACGATGAGATTGGGTTCGTAAGTCAGGTTGGTTTCATAGAGCGGTAGGGCTTTATGATATTGCATGGTGTCGCAGTAGGCATTTGCTATCGTTATCTCTATTTGGCTTTTTATTTCGTCGGAAGGAGGCTGTGATTCAGTCTTCTGTAGCAAGTTGAGTCCCGCCGTGATTACCCTGTGCGGATTATCCAAAACGGCATCCATTGTTATTCTTCGTAAACTAATCAGGTAATAGCCATCTACGGTTATTCCACTGTTTGCAGCTATTTCTTCAAGAAAAGAGATGTACAGTTGATGTGCTGTATTGTACATGCCTAAGCCGATTGTGTAATCCATCAGAATAATTACTGCACTTTCGAGATCGATTCGGTAGTTTTGGTCATCAAACGATTCGTCTTCTTGTTTTAGATGTTCAATCGACGTACCGATTCCATTGCTTGCACTTTGGTGTGACTGCTTGTATTCTTCGTTATTGCTGGAGAGGACATAAACAAATTCGAAGCATCGGAGGATGACTTGCCAGTATACAGCATCTTGTTTGGTTATGGCCTGCGCTATGTTGTTCAGACATGCTATCGTTTTCTTGTTGTAGAAGCCATACAAACTTAGCAAGCATCGTATTTCATGCCAGTAGCTCATTTCTGCCTGCTCGAAATTACCTCGATTCCAATTGAATTCGGCCATGTCTTTGAATACCCGTTCGGCCACAGCGTCATTATCGTTTTGGATAGCGATGTCGGCAGCCATACGATAGTATTCTTCTGCTTGGTCTTCTTCCTTTTTCATTTCCATTGAATAAGCCAGATAGCGATAAATCAGGCTTCGGGCTACTGACATTTTTTCAACTCCCTTTTGGTTGCAATGATGAAGGGCACGATTGAACATGTCGACAGCTCTTTCAAAATAACCCGTCTGAAAGGCGTCTCTCCCTTGTCGGAAGGTGTCGGTCAATGCCGGATCATCTATACCGATGTAGGTTGCAAATTCTTCGATTTCGGCATTTGCATTGGCTATTTGCTTTTCATTGGGTTGGTCATTGGCCGAATCTTCTGTATTTTCATTTGCCTGTTTCAGTTGGTCAACTGTGTCCTTGTACTGCCTGGCCATCTGATCGTCGGGACCGAACAGGGCGGAGCGTATCTCCCAGGCTTTTTCAATGTGTTCGATTGCCTTGTCTATGTGTCCTAGTCTGAAACATATTGCACCGTAATTATTGTTCGCATAGGCAGCTGCTTCATCCTGACTTTTATCGCATTCTTCCAGCAAAGCAAGTGATTTTTCGAGTGCAACTGCGGCGTCTTCGAAACGATTGAAAGTGTTGTATGCTGCGGCCAGATAGGAGTATGAGGCAGCCTCTTTTTCCAGGTTATCCATATTATGCCAGGTTTCGGCTCCTTTCAGATAATAATGTTCCGAAAGCTTTTCATCATTTAGGACGAGATAGACTTTACCCAGATTGTCATACATGGTAGCAGCCAGTTTTGAGTCTGTTTGTTTTAATGTTTCGAGTAGACTGATGCACTCCAATGCTGTGTTGAGAGACAGATCAGGTTGGTTGGCCCGAAGATATATGGAGGCCTGGCTGTTCAGTAGCTCGACCAGCGTCATGTCACGGTCTCCAATCTTTTGGTAAATATCTATCGCATGTCTCATATATTCGGTCGCTTTGGGATAGTTTCCACTATACATCTCAATTTCTGCAAGCGAGTGATATTCTTCTTGGGTATGCGTATTTTCATCTCCTAATATGTGCTGATATATCGTAAGGGCTTTTTCGGCATACTCTCTGGCTTGGTCAAAATCTTGTTCCATGCGGCATTCGAGTGCATAATTATGATAGGCGATGGCTACATCAATATCATTCTCACCTTTGAGACTGACATATATGTCCTGACTTTTCAGACGATATTCCTTAGCAAGTTCTTCTTCACCAAGCAACCTGTATATACCGGCGAGATTATCGTATGCTACGGCAATATCATCATGCATGTCCGGCAGGATGGATTTGCGCATCTTGAGGACCTTTTCGAGGATCAGCTTCGCTTTTTCCAATGCGTTCTTATCAACCGGATCTTGTGATTCGCCGATACTGTGGTATACATCAGCGATGTTACACAGGTAAGATGTTATTTTCAGGTCGTCTTCTCCGTAAGCATGGACTGCAAGTGATAATCCTTCCCTATATTCCTTTAACGCCTGGATGTATTCTTTTTTGCGAATACAGATCATACCAGCCAGATTGTGGAACGAGCAGCGTTCTTCACTGGTATCGCCGTCGGCCATCTGGTCGCACATACGGATTAGGAATTCTACCAGTTCGTAGGCTGCATCCAAATCATTCAGATAAGAAATACAGATGTTGGTCAGCCGGATAACGTCTTTGCGGAACATCTGCCAATAAGCCCATTGTAGCATAACTACCATTTCAGCCTTTTCAGCCATACTTCCCATAATCTGTTCAATATAGGCTTGTGAAATTTTATATTTTGAAGCATCGGCTTGTTTTAGTGTACGCCAGTAAAGTATGAATTCATGAATGTTGTTGGTGCTAAACTGTCGGCTCATATAGCCGAGTGTTGAAATACATTCGTGGAGCTCGTCCCATTTTTCGGCGTGATAAAGTTGATAGGGGAGTTCCTCCATCTTGCGGAAGTTATTGTTTTCTTCGCGATTGAAATAGTCTATTATGTTCTGTCTTAATTGTACTTTTCTTTCGCTGTTAAGGTATTTCTGTTCAATGGCCTGTCGTATCATGTCGTGTGCAAAAACCACTCGTCCGTCCCTAATCATTAGGTGAGCCGTGTTTGCACAATAGAATTGAGACCAGTAGAGCGACGGGATGTTGCTAATTGCAATCAGTTCTGTTTCAGATAATCCATCTTTGGATAATGCTATCAGTGACAGCAAGTCTGATGTTAGCGAGGGGTAAAGTGGTGTGTTGTATATTTGCTCTTTGCGCTGTAATAGTCTGTCAAAAAACGAGTTGATGTCTGGCAGGTTAGTCATTTGGCTGATGAAGCTGGTCAGGCTGTCGAAATTTCCGAAACATCTGATTTCCTCAAGTAATGACATCAGTACCATGGTGTTGTCTGTTATGTCACTGCCTTTGAGTATCATGGTCAGTTGTTGTTCGGACAGCCGCTTGCGATAACGATCGAAAAAGTCTACAATCAGTTCCTTGCGTTGGTCGAGCAGTAAGGGGTAGACTGTTATTACAGGGTATTTCCGTTTTTTGAATACCTGCATGGTTTTATCTTCCTCGATAGTTGAAAAGATTATTTTTACATTGTCAGGGAAGTCAGGCAACCAGTTTAATAGTTTTGTTCTATGATTCCGGTCCGAAAGTTGATTGGCGCCGTCCAAAACGATTAGTAAAGGTTTTTGTCCGGCAATTAGTTGGGCCCTCAAGGATAGTTTCTGGTAATCTATATTATCTGTATCGGTAGCATTGTGCTCGATTTGTCGGTCGTTTTCCTCCATCTGCTCAAGTCCGTATAGAGAGTCTATCTGGGTGGTTATATGCTTCGCAATATCCGTCGTGTCCAAATTCTGCGATGAGTTGGCGCTAAAGTGTGCTACCACATTCCACCGATCATCTTCGATGATATTTTTAAGCCAATAAGCCAAAAGGGCACTCTTACCCATACCGCTTTCTCCGGTAATCACCAGATGCTGGTTGGTTGTATCGTTTAGAAACTTGTCCAGATAGGAGATATAAGCTTTATTGGGTATATAATTATCCGATTTGTCATCCAGAAAGGCTTGTAGTTTCTGTCTTTCGTGTACGGCAGGATCCTCGACTTTATCTTTGGGGAAAAGGTGGTCGAGTAATGCCCTGAATTCCGATTCCACCTGTTCGCCCAATTGTTCGGGGGAACAGTAATCGTAGGTGTTATATCTTTTGTTATTTCTTACTGTTTCTTTTAACTGCGCCTGCCTTGGGTCGGTTTCCATCGTCTTTTCATCCGCTTCCCGTATATAGAACGAAGCATAGACCGGTTCGAGCGACCGGAGTACGCCATATTGAATTTCAATTTCCGTAATACTCATTCCACGATCGAGGTCAGCGGCAAGCCATTCATATCTGTCAGGCATGGCCTGGTGTTCAATGAGTGTTTCTTTCGATGGACACCAACCGTATCTTTCTCCTAATAATCCGATGAAAAACGGGTGTGAGTTCCGTATCTCGTCCAAGCATATTTCCACTACTTTGCTTGATTTTGCTTCTTCTTCGGTGATTCCCCATCGCAGATCGACTTCAGTCAGTGTGACATTGCGTTCGTAGGCAATCTGTCGCAGTCTTGGAAAAACTTTGGTAACCAGCATATCTCTTTCGCTCTGCATATCTTGAAAGGTGGATGAAATAAATATCCTTATGCTTCTTGATTTCTGAAATTTGTTTCTCATAGTATATGTATTAATCTAATTTCTACAAATTGTGGAATGGAACCGGAAGCTTATAAGAATCTCATTTACTGCATTTTTATATTCTGTCCTGTCATTGAATACTGAGATTTTAAATCTTGTTGCCCCTTAATACAAACATAGGGAAAAACTTTGATTTGTCATAGCAATTTTGTAAAAATGTCAAATCTTGCACTTTTCGAAATTGCACCAATAATGATCTAATTTTGTGTACATTTACAGAATGAATAACTTGAATGATATGTAAATTATAAAACTTCCACAACTGGATTCAGTTAGTCCAATCTGCATTTTGATAATCTTGCAGAGCTATCCACTGGTCATTATCCTGACGATAATCGGGGGGCTATCTCCTATAATCGGATGGTGTTACTTTTAGGTGTTTTATAAATAATCTGCGCATATTGTCTATATTCATCAGACCACATTCAAGGGAAATTGTTTCTAAGGTATGTTGAGTTTCTGTGAGCAAACGACAGGCGGCTTCCAGCCTTAGTTTCTCGACATATTTAGCTGGTGTTATTCCTGTTTCTCTGGTAAACACGCGTGCAAAATTTCTTGGACTCATCAGTGCTTGTTCGGCCAAATCTTCTACTGTTATTTTTTCTTTTAAATGTTCTAACAGCCAATCTTTAATATTCTGGATAGGCTTGTAATCGCTATCCTGATGTTTTAGAGTAACGCTAAATTGTGCTTGATTACCCGGTCGCTTCAGGTAGACGACGAGTTCTCTGGCTACTTCTAAAGCCAAAGTTCGTCCGAAATCTTCTTCTATTAATGCCAAGGCCAAATCTATTCCCGAGGAAACTCCGGCTGATGTGTATACATGTCCGTCTTTAATAAAGATAGACTCGCTGTCAACATCTAAAGATGGATAGTCATTAGCCAGCTTGTGGCATAATTTCCAATGGGTAGCGACTTTTCTGTTGTCAAGGATGGATGCTTCCGCCAAAATGAAAGCCCCCGTGCAGATAGAACAGATTCTCCGTACTTGCATGGATTGTTGCTTTATCCATGATAATGTCTTGGGGCCAACCATGTCTTCAAGACTTTCGGGAATACCGGGAATGAACAGCGTGTCTATGGGGTAATTCAACGACTTGATAGAACCTTCGCATTGCAGGCAAAGCCCCGATGATGTTTTGACTATCCTGTTTTTATCTAATGATAATGTATGCAGCACATACGTAGTGTCTTTATGATAAGATTTCAGGCATTGTATGGCGAGTGAAAAGGCCTCATAGGGACCTGTAATATCGAGCAATGTTGCATTGGGTATTACAAGAAATGCGATGTGCTTATATCTTTTCTCCATATATGGTCTTTTCAATTTTTACTGTGAACAAAGATAATATAAATATGGCAGTTTTTGACGGAATAATGTCATTTCAGGCTATGATGAATATGTCTACCTTTGCAGCATTCATAAATTGTTTAATATATAACCCGATTGATTATGAAATTATTGGTATTCCTTGCTAAAGGGTTTGAAACGATTGAGTTCAGTGCTTTTATTGATGTTATGGGATGGGCAAAGACGGACTTTGATTGTAAAATCGATGTTGTTACCTGTGGCTTGAATAGAAAAGTGATTAGTTCTTTCAATGTTCCCGTTTTGGTGGATAAAGTCATAGATGAAGTATCTGCGGATGACTATGATGCGCTTGCGATACCCGGCGGATTTGAGGAATTTGGGTTTTATGAGGAAGCATATAATGAGCAACTTTTGGAGTTAATACGGTTGTTTGATTCACAAAAGAAATGGATTGCAACAGTTTGTGTCGGTGCTCTACCTGTTGGGAAAAGCGGGGTCTTGAATGGCCGGAGGGCAACAACTTACCACCTTAGGGGTGCACATAAGCAGAAAATTCTTGAGGGTTTTGGAGCAACCATCGTGAATACTCCCATTGTGGTAGATGATAATATCATAACTTCTTATTGTCCTCAAACATCGTATGGAGTTGCATTGCTGTTATTGGAGAAGTTAACCTCTCATGAAGAGATGGGTTTAGTGAAAGATG
>UMJW01066907.1_pt1 | contig 11591 bp, 9 predicted proteins | sample 1966151 | NCBI WGS metagenome assembly UMJW01 (sample SAMEA4836160, study PRJEB28245) | human gut metagenome | biome: gut microbiome; material: fecal sample | place: Denmark | collected 2008
AAAATTCGTAAGTATTTAGTAGAAAACAACTTTGTAGATGCAATCATTCAGCTTCCTGGAAATCTATTCTTTGGAACCTCAATTGCCACATGCATTATGGTTATGCGTAAGGGTAAAACAGACAATAACGTATTGTTTATTGATGCTTCTAAGGAATATATAAAGGTCACAAACAATAACAAGTTGGATGATAAGAATATTGACCACATTGTTGATGCATATACAAAACGTGAAGAAGTAGAACATTTCGTACATGTAGCTGATTTAAATGAAATTGAAGAAAATAACTTCAATTTATCTGTATCTACTTATGTAGAACCAGAAGATACAACAGAAAAGGTTGATATCAAAGTGTTAAATAAGCAGATTAAGGAAATCGTATCTAAGCAGGAAGTCTTAAGAACTGAAATTGACAATATTATTGCTGAGATTGAAGGTGAATAATATGGCTGAAAGTATTATGCCTATGTTTTCTAATGATATAAAAGGAATTTGTGATGGATTAGACATTGCTACAAAACAAATAAGAAAATGTATTGATGAGGAACATATGGATAAATTATGTGGTCAATATATTTGTGATGCTTGTAATTTTTGGAAGGGTAATACATATGTAGGTATAAAAAAAGATCAAATAATTCAGAATGCCTTTCAAACTTTTTTTGAAGAATTTATGGAGTTGTTATTAACATTAAAAAATAGTCCTAGCTCTACTCAGCAAGACAAGGACATAGCTGATGAATTATTATATCAAGGAGAAGTATATCGCTATTTAGGACATGGTGATAGCAGCAAATATAACGAAAATCTAGAGCTTCAATACAACAATTTATATGTTTCATGGAGTAAAAATGCTCAAAACAATTATTTAGAATCAAAATTATACGGTAAAATTTTATGGATTCATGGAATTATACAAAATTCTTATTACGGTATTAATTTAGAAGCTATTGGTGTATCAAGAGGGACAGAAGCTGAAGTTGTTTTCCCAACTATAAAAGAGTGCATCAAGGAGGTAAAAGTTTATGAGTAGACTTGATGATTTGATTCAAGAATTATGTCCAGATGGCGTTGAGTATAAGCGGTTAAAAGATGTGGCTTCATTTTCAAACGGTAAAGGACATGAAAAGAATATTGCAAATAATGGAAAATACATAGTTGTAAATTCGAAATTTATATCTACAAATGGAATTGTAAAAAAATTTTCTAATGTTCAAATATGTCCATTGTATGTAGATGATATTTTAATGGTTATGAGTGACTTGCCTAATGGTAAAGCACTAGCTAAATGTTTTTTAGTTGATGAAGATGATAAATATACATTAAATCAACGAATAGGTCGTTTTCATACATTGGATGAAAATATCATTACGACAAAGTTTTTGCTTAATATTTTGAACAGGAATCATCAGTTACTCTCTTATGATAATGGAATAGATCAAACTAATTTACGTAAAGATACTATTTTAAATATTGATATACCAATTCCTCCAATTCCTGTACAACAAGAAATTGTTCTCCTTCTAGACGAATTCACAGCAAAAACATCAGATCTTCAGGCTGAGTTAAATAAAGAGTACGTAGCTCGTAAGAAGCAATATGACTGCTATAAAGATATGCTTATAAAACAATCTTTAAAGCAATGCAATGTAGCAAAATTATCTAATATAGCATCTGTCTATGATGGTACTCATCAAACTCCTGAGTATAAAAATGAAGGCGTTCCTTTTATTAGTGTAGAAAATATTGATGACATTTACAGTTCAAATAAATACATTACACCAGATGCTTTTAATAAATATAAAATTAAGCCTCAAGTAAATGATGTATTTATGACAAGAATTGGAAGTATTGGAAAATGTTCAATAATGACTCGACAAGAAAACTTGGCTTATTATGTTTCTTTAGCATTGATTAGATTGGATACAAGTCTTATTGATCCAAGATATTTTAAGCACTATATTGAAAGCCCTTTAGGTAAGTCTGAACTATATAAACGAACGTTACATCACGCAGTTCCAATAAAAATTAATAAAGACGATATAGGTAAAATTACAATCAAATATCCAGACTTAAATACGCAAAATGAAATCACAAACATTTTAGATAACCTGGATTCAATGCACAATGAATTTATCTTAACTTTAAAAAGTGAAATCGAATCTCGACAAAAACAATACGAATACTATCGAGATAAGCTGTTAACATTCAAAGAATTATCTTAACAGGAGGTGAAATGGCGTGCCATATTTTAATATCGTAGCAGAAACAAGTGAGAATACAGTCGTGGCTGGATATGAACCCGTAAAACGCAAAGCAGACTCGTATCAGTCTGAGGCTGAACTTGAGAAAGAATTTATTCGTATCCTTAGCGAACAGGGATACGAATACCTTCTTATCCATACGGAAGATGATCTAATCAAAAACCTAAGAACAAAACTTGAGGAATTGAATCATTATGCATTTTCTGATGATGAATGGGATAGATTCTTTAAAAACAGCATCGCAAATCCGAATGATCATATCGTAGAAAAAACGAGAAAGATTCAAGAAGATAATGTGCAGGTACTGATTCGTGATGATGGATCTAGTAAGAATATTACATTGATTGATAAAAAGCAGGTGCATAACAATCGACTTCAGGTCATAAACCAGTATGAAGTCAAACAGGAAGACGGAGCCAGACATGACAATCGTTACGATGTAACAGTATTGGTAAACGGCTTCCCTTTGGTGCATATAGAGTTAAAACGTCGTGGAGTTCCAATTCGTGAAGCTTTCAATCAAATCAATAGATATCAGAGAGATTCTTTCTGGACAGGTTCTGGATTGTTTGAATACGTACAGATATTCGTCATATCAAACGGAACAAATACGAAATACTACTCAAACAGTACACGTTTTAATGCTATTAAAGATGCCAATTCTAGAAATACACGCAAGGAAAAAACTAGCAATTCCTTTGAATTCACATCGTTCTGGGCAGATGCAGACAATCACATTATTCCTGATTTGATTGACTTCACAAAAACATTTTTTGCTAAGCATTCATTGCTGAATATTATAACAAAATACTGTGTCTTTACAGCTGAAGACATGCTATTGGTCATGCGACCTTATCAGATTACGGCAACAGAAAGAATTCTGAACCGTATTGAAATCGCAAACAATTATAAAAAGTACGGAACGATTGCTGGAGGTGGCTATATCTGGCATACTACAGGATCAGGCAAGACTTTAACTAGTTTCAAAACTGCTCGCTTAGCATCTCAGCTTGATTATGTAGACAAAGTCTTATTTGTTGTAGATCGTAAGGATTTAGACTACCAAACAATGAAGGAATACGATCGTTTTGAAAAGGGATGTGCCAATTCGAATAGCAATACCAACATCCTGAAGAAGCAATTGGAAGATAGTAACGCTCATATTATCATTACGACGATTCAGAAACTGTCTACCTTTATTAAGAAGTATAAGGGACACCCTGTTTTTGATAAGCGTGTTGTTATTATCTTTGATGAGTGTCATAGAAGCCAGTTTGGTGATATGCATGCAGCTATTGTAAAGAACTTTAAAAAATACCATCTGTTCGGATTTACAGGAACACCTATTTTCCCTGCCAATTCAGAGACTGTACGTAATGCTCAGTTTGTTACAACAGAACAGACATTTGGTGATCAACTACATGCCTATACAATTGTAGATGCTATAAACGACAAGAATGTGCTTCCGTTCCGTGTTGATTACATCAAAACAATGGATATCAATGCTGATATTGATGATGAGGAAGTATGGAATATTGATCGTAAAAAAGCATTTGAGGCTCCACAACGAATTACATTAGTAACCAAGTATATCTTGGATCACTTTGATCAGAAGACGTATCGAGGAGACAAATCATATATTTATAGTCAACTTATGAATGTTTCTGAAGTTGCATCATCGGCACAAGGAAAAGTAGAAGAAATTAAACAGAAACAAAGAATCAGTGGGTTCAATAGCATCTTTGCGGTATCTTCTGTAGATATGGCTAAGAAATATTACCTGGAATTTAAAAAGCAGATGGAAGAAAATCCTACTAAGAAACTAAAGATTGCAACCATCTTCAGCTATGGTGCAAATGAAGCTGAAGTTGATGATGGTAATGGAATCATTGATGATGAGAACCCAGAAGATACATCTAAATTGGATCAGAGTGCTAGAGATTTTCTGGATATGGCTATTATGGATTACAATCAGATGTTCCATACAGCCTACTCTACAGATTCTGATAAATTCCAAAACTATTATAAAGACGTATCATTACGTATGAAAAACAAGGAACTAGACTTATTAATTGTTGTTAATATGTTCCTTACTGGATTCGATGCAACTACGTTAAATACATTATGGGTTGATAAAAACTTAAAGATGCACGGCTTGATTCAGGCGTTCTCTCGTACTAACCGAATCTTAAACAGTGTAAAAACATTTGGAAACATTGTATGTTTTAGAAATCTTCAGAAACGAGTGGATGCTGCTATTTCCTTGTTTGGTGATAAGCAGGCAGGCGGAATTGTTCTTCTAAGAAAATTCAATGATTACTATTATGGTTTCACTACAGAGGATGGTAAAGAAAAGCCAGGTTATGCAGATATGATTAATAAGTTACAGGAAAAATATCCTTTATCAGATCCTCAAATTATTGGTGAGAAGAACAAGGTTGAATTTATTAAATTGTTCGGGGCAATTTTGAAGATGAGAAACTTGCTTTCTTCATTTGATGAGTTTGCAGATAAAGAGCTGTTAAGTCCTAGAGATTTACAGGATTATTCTGGACGTTATCAAGACTTGTATGCAGAATGGAAAGAACAACGTAAACAGGATGTTAAAGATGTTACAGATGATATTGTTTTTGAAGTTGAACTAGTAAAACAGATTGAAATCAATATCGACTATATTTTGATGCTTGTAAAGAAATATAAGGATAATCACGGAGAAGATAAGGAGCTTCTTATAACCATCCAGAAGGCTGTTAGTTCAAGCCCGGAACTAAGAAGTAAAAAGCAACTTATTGAGGATTTTATTGAAGAAGTTAATGAGATGGATGATGTTATTTCTGAATGGAATTCTTATGTTGCAAAACAAAGAGAGACCGATTTGAATACAATGATTCAGGAAGAAAGATTGAAACCTGAAGAAACTCGTAAGTTCTTGGAAAATTCATTCAAAGATGGAGAAATTAAGACAACAGGTACAGACATTGAAAAGATTCTTCCTCCTATCAGTCGATTTGGTGGGGGAGGTGCTCGTGCCAAGAAGAAAGAAACTGTAATTGACAAGTTGAAGAAATTCTTTGAAATGTACTTTGGAATCGGTGGGAGTGTATCGTTTATAAATATAAAAGATGATGATGTTTCCAATGGATAATGAATTAAATATGAAGATGCTAAGGAATTAAAAAGCCTTAAACATATATAGTTAAGAGTTAAAGTAAAACATGGACTGTATCAGAAATGAACAGTCCTTTACTCTTGGAGGATAGTTAAATGGTACCATCTAACAAATTGAATTTAGCAGGCCAGCGTTTTGGTAAGTTGACTGCAATAAAAGATACAGGGAAACGATATAGAGGTCTGGCTATATGGCAATGTAAGTGTGATTGTGGTAACACTTGTGAAGTGACTTCAAACCATCTTAGAACTGGTCATACAACAAGTTGTGGATGTAAATTAGGAAATCGAAATGATTTAACGAATCAAAGATTTGGCCGGCTTGTCGTAAAGGAATATGTTGGACGAGTAAATAACAACACTATGTGGAAATGTATATGCGACTGTGGGAATGAAGTTGTTGTTAATGCATATTCATTAAAGAATGGTAAAACGAGATCGTGTGGTTGTTTAAATACAGAGGTTCGTTCTAGTACAGCTAAAGATCGTTTTGGCTTTGTGGATGGAACGACACTATGTAGTATTTCTTCTTCCAGGAAGATAAATAAAAACAATAGCACTGGAGTTCGTGGCGTGACATTTGATAGGAAACGTAATAAATGGGTCGCTCAGATTACATTTCAAAGAAAGAATCATTGCTTAGGACGATTTGATAAAAAAGAGGATGCTATTAAGGCCAGGTTGGAAGGCGAGGAGCGCTTCTTTGGAAAATACAGAAAGGATGGTAAATAATGGCTAAACAGTTTAATGTTGGAGATATAGTGTATTTTATTAGTTCATCTGTTTTTGTTAGAAAGGCTACAGTAATACGTGCTGCAGCTGGCTTTGTTACGATTAAATTTGATACAAATAATGGTAATGATGGACCTTCCGGTATACGAGTACGTGAATCGAAGGTGTATCATACTGAAAAAGAAGCAAATGATGTTGTTCAGATTAATAAAAGTAGACAGCAAAACAGTCGAAAGCTATAATTAGTATTGCTATTCATCTTCCTAACAAATATGGATAGTTGGCTATTCTATATATAATATGGAATAGCTTTTTTGCTTTTTAAATGCTATTGTTGAGATATGAAAACTTATAGTTCTTATGTTAATTTTTTATGTAGCCTAATGGCTATTGATATTCCGGATATTTGTTATTGTTTTAAAGAACAGTATTACGATGTGAATGGATTTGATGTTGAACCATTTCAAATGGAATCACACTGTAAATCGTATGTGATGCCAGATGAAAATAGGATATATGTTAATCTTAATGAAATGTATGGAGAGAATGATATTTATTTTATATTGGCTCATGAAATACGACATTGTGCACAATACCAGGCTACCGAAGGGATTGGGTTGACTGATATTGCATTGCCGGAAACGATTTATAAATGGAAAAGAGAATTTAGTCGATATAATCCAGGTTGTAATGATGAATCTTGCCAGGAGATTGAATTGGATGCTATGGCTTTTACATGGTTTATAGGTAAGGCTTTATTAAATGTAGACGTTGATCTAAATTGTGATGAAGCGTTGGTAGAACCATATAAGCAATATATTAGAAGAAATTATTCATTAACAGAGATTAAAGAGCGTTTAGATTATTCCGGATTAGAGTTTGGTAGAAACCAGGCTTAAAAATCTTGTGTTTAAATTTTGAATAAATAAAAAATGAGCTGGATTTATGCAATGATTGCAAGGGTTCCAGCTCCAGAATAGGAAATGCTGGATAATTGGGTTTAAATTAAAAGGGTTATGGTGCTCATCCAGCGTTGAATAGTATAACATTATATATTATGGTATGAAAGAAATTTACCCTAAAAATAGTTACTTAATTATTATCTTGAAAGCTACTATCATTCTATTCTTCTTTATATTCTTAATAAGGACGCATACTAGACGCATATTATTAAATCACTTCTATAAGTAAAAAGCGCTTTGACTTTCACTTTATGGCGTAAGTCATTTCTTTTTTTAGCAAACCTAAATGGATATTGTAAATATACTTTATAGAACGTATTTTAAATCAACATAATATATTACCTGTAATTGTAAGGATGATAGAACCTAATTTTTTATTGAAATTATTTATATTGGTGTTATAATTTAAATATAAATTACGGGGAAGTTATTACTATTTAATTGGTAAGCTTAAGCTCGTTTGCATTTTGTGTATTTACTTTGCAAACGGGCTTTTTATGTTGCTTGGTGAATATACAAAAGATGAGAAAGGAGGAGGCATCATGAAGATAAGAAAAATTCTTAACAATAATAGTGCAGTTGTATTAGACGATGATGGCCAAGAAGTAGTTGTTATTGGCAAGGCAATTGCTTTTAAAAAAAAGGTAGGTGAGGCAATAAATCCAGCAATAATAGAAAAAAAATTTTGCTTATCTTCACAAAACTTAAATACAAAATTTCAAGATGTAATTGTTAATTTACCACTTGAAGAAATTTCTGTGGTGACAAAGATTATTACTGAGATTCGAATGCACATAGGAAAAAAAATAAGTGAATCTATCTATGTATCTTTAAGCGATCATATTCATTATGCCTTAAAAAACTATGAGAGAGGCATACATGTTACGAATAATCTTATGTATGATATTCAACGATTTTATCCAGATGAATATAAGCTAGGACTAGCAGGATTGGATATTATTGAGGAGAATACAGGAATAAGGCTAAGTATTGATGAAGCCGGTTTTATTGCTTTACATATTGTAAATGCTGAAACAGAGAACGGAATGTGTGCAAATATGGTGGAAAAATCCACGAAAATCATCGCAGAGATATTGGATATTGTGACAAACTATTTCGAACAAGAAATAACAGAAGGCACATTAGTATATTTTCGCTTTATTAATCATTTAAGGTATTTTGCTTATCGAATCGTGAATCAATCTATGTTTTTGGATGAGAAAAAAGATAAAGATCTTTTGGATATGATGAAAGTTACATATCAAAAATCATATATGTGCGCTGTAAATATACAAGAATTTATTCGTGCCAAATATAATATTGAAATTGGAAACGAAGAACTGTTGTATTTAATTATTCATATTCAAAGAGCTATGTTAAATAATTAGGAGAAAAATAATATGCGTAAGTATGAAAAATTGGCATCATTTATAATTAATAATATTGGTGGAAAAGATAATATAGTGAACATTACACATTGTATGACTCGTTTAAGAATTAAGTTAAAAGATAATGACAAAGTAAATATTGAAGAATTAGAATCTAATAACAATATTATTTCGTGCCAAAAAGCTGAGGGAAAGCTGCAAGTGATTATTGGTACGCAGGTTGGTGAAGTATATGAAGAAATAATAAGACAAATAGGAAAAGTTAAAACGAACGAAGGCACAAGCCAAGAAGGAAATTCTTTAATCAATCGATTTGCAGCAACAATTACTAAAATTGTAGTTCCCGCTTTGGGTGTGTTGTGTGCGTGTGGTATTATTGCAGGATTAAATTCAGTGTTGATAGCAACTGGAATGATAGAATCTGGATCTGGTACTAACATTCTATTGAATGCAATGGGAAATGCGTGTTTAACGTTTTTTCCTGTTATTTTAGGGTATACAAGCGCTGTGGCATTTGGAATGAATCCTTTTGTAGGGATGATTCTAGGAGCTGTATTAATTTTTCCAAATATATCCACAGATATGAATTCAGGTAAGGTAATGTTCAGTATTTTTGCAAACAGTCCATTTAAAATGGACGTGTTTAAAACATTTTTTGGACTGCCAATTATTTTTCCAGCCACAGGTTATACCTCAACATTAATTCCAATTATGTTGATTAACTTGTGTGCTTCAAAAATTGAAAAATTCTTAGATAAGCAACTTCCTGATGTGACTAAACAGTTTTTGGCTCCATTCTTAACAATCCTAATTGCTGGCACCGTAGGCGTGTTAGTTATTGGACCGATTTCTATGATTATTCAGAATGGTTTGCAAGCCGGATTATCGTTGCTGATGGATAAATCACAAATCTTAGCATTTGCCCTAATCACTTTAATCTACCAACCATTGGTTATTTTTGGGCTACACTGGCCGTTGATTACTTTAGGCTTGATGGAATTTGCAAGTACAGGCTCATCCTTGATAGTTGCAGCTATATTCCCAGCAAGTTTTACACATATGGCGGCATGTTTAGCAGTGTTCTTGAGAACAAAGAATATAAAGATGAGAAATATTGCTTTTCCGGCATTTCTGTCAGCTTGTTTCTGTATTATTGAGCCGTCCATTTATGGCGTTACACTTCCTGTAAAAAAACGTTTTGGTTTTTGCATGGTAGGTGGGCTAGTTGGTGGATTAATTTTAGCTCTTTCAAATTCTCCTATGTTTGCAATTAGTATGGGAACAACAGGTATTATGTCGTTCGTTAATCCACAAGGTAGTGGCTTTGCAGGCTTGGTTTGGTGTGTTATTGCATGTGTTGCTGCCATGATAATTACATTTGTTCTAACTTGGATTACCTATAGGGACGAAGAAGATGCTGGAAGTGAAGAAGATGCTAAAGCTATAAAGAAATTAAACACTAAAGAAACAATTGTGGCTCCAATGAATGGGACAATAAAGTCATTAGATGATATGGATGATATCGCATTTGCTAACGGGAGCTTAGGAAAAGGCGTATGTATTGTACCAAATGAAGGTAAAGTTTTTTCTCCATGTTCTGGTAAAGTGACCGTTATATTCCCTACAGGGCATGCGATTGGAATAAAAAGTGATGATGGTGCAGAAATTTTAATTCATATCGGAACAGATTTGTATGATAAAAAAGAGTTATTATTTAAAAAATACGTAAGCCAAGGTGACATTGTAAAAAGGGGACAGTTGCTTGTGTCTTTTGATTTGAATAAGATGAAAGAAAAAAAATTAAATGCAGACACGGCTGTTATTGTTTCAAATACAAACGATTATCTAGACATATTGTTGAATAACGTAACAACAGTCAAAGTAAAAGATCCAATCTTTACAGCAGTAAGAGCAAAGTCTGAATTTAAGGAGGCTTAAATGAAAAATAGAATTTTTGGATTATTATTTGGTTGTGCATATGGGGATGCAATGGGAATGCCTAGTGAAATGATGTCTAGAAAAACTATGTGTAAAGCATTTCCAGAAGGAGTCCATAAATTTTTGCCGTCAACTCCCTATGATTTTATTGGAAGAAAATTTGAAGCAGGAGCTGTAACAGACGATACAATCAATACTTTATTTGTTTGTGATTGTATTATTCAAAATGGTGGAAAATTTGACGTACAAAAATATATTCATTTGCTTCAAAATTGGATAAAAATGAATAGAGATAAGAGTCCATACATTTTTGGCCCTAGCACTTTAAAGGCATTAACGTCTATTGAAAAAGGGAATTCTATAAACACATCCGGATTATTTGGCACAACCAATGGAGCAGCCATGAAGGTTTCACCCTTAGGTATCATTTGTGATTATCATTATCTGGATAATTTGGTGAATACAGTCGAGCAATTATGCCTTCCAACACATAATACAAATATAGCGATTACAGGCGCTAGTATTGTTGCCGCACTATCAAGTTACGTTTTGAGAGGCAATAAGGATATAAATGAAATGTGGAATTTAGCCTATTCTGTCATAAATAAATGCAATGGAAGAGGAAATGATTTGCCTAGTGCCTCTTTGGCAGCTCGATTAGAATCTGTTAGAATGATGATGAATGAAAAAAACGAGAAAGAGATTTTGTATGAATTAGAATCTTTTTATGGAACTGGTATGGAAACAATAGAGACAATACCAACGGTTATGGCTCTATTGCAACTAAGTAAATTGATGCCTCATAAATGCGCAGAGCTTTCTGCAAATATTAGTGGAGATACAGATACGATTGGTTCAATTGCAACATCAATTTGCGGAGCTGCAAATAATGTTTTCACAGAGGATGAAATAAGATTTTTAGAAAATGTAAATAATATAGACTTTGGTGATTATGCTGAAATGCTGGTACAGTATGCTAAATAACAAGATGAATGCTGAAATTTTACTCTCTACTCTGATTTGTCATTATGAATTTAAATTCTAAAAAAAATTGAATATATTTAACTTTGATTGTATTAATGTACTTTTTACTGTTAACGAATGATCTATACCAAATACTTCTTAAAGAGGATACACAA
>UMJW01002610.1_pt1 | contig 11477 bp, 10 predicted proteins | sample 1966151 | NCBI WGS metagenome assembly UMJW01 (sample SAMEA4836160, study PRJEB28245) | human gut metagenome | biome: gut microbiome; material: fecal sample | place: Denmark | collected 2008
TATTAAAAGTAGTCGTATTAGTGTGTGTGAATAAGTGAATAACCCTGCAACCCTTGAAAACATAAGGGCTTGTCCTAAAAATCCGACTGTATAACTATGTGAAAAGCATGAGGATTAACCTTGGATAAAATGTGAATTAAAATTTTAAGCCTCCTCAGAAAAAATTTGAAATTCATCCTGAAAAAAAGGTTATCCAAAACTTTAAACATAAATTAAACATGATTTGAACAGGTTATCCACAAAATTTTGTTAATAACTCGAAAAAAAGTTGATAACTTTAGTTTGGATTAATTTTTTTCTTGATAGTTTCAATTAAATTGCGTGTCTGTTCGTTGGAATCGTACTCATCCGCAATTTTTTTGATGCCGTGGATAATGGTCGAGTGATCTCTTCCGCCCAGTAAGGAACCGATGGAATCCAGTGGAATATCCGTCATGGTTTTACAGAGGTACATGGCAATCTGTCTTGGTCTTGCAATCTCATTACTTCTGTTTTTTGAGATCATCTGATCCAGTGAAATCTGGAAATGTTCCGAAACAACTTCAATGATAAGCTGAGGAGTGATTTCTCTTGGCTTGTCCGGTGTGATAATATTCTGAAGTTCTTTCTTGGCAATCTCCATGGTGATCTCTGTTTTTTCCAGATTCGAGTAAGCGAGGAGTTTGTTCAAAGCTCCCTCTAATTCACGGATGTTGGATTTAATATTATTTGCGATGTAATTTAAAATGTCATCGCTTAAGGACATATCATCAGATTCCACTTTCCGGCGAAGGATTGCCATTCGCGTCTCGTAATCAGGAGCTCCGATGTCTGCCATAAGTCCCCATTCGAAACGGGAACGGATTCGTTCTTCTAACGTTTCCATATCCTTTGGCGGTTTATCCGATGTTAAAATGATCTGTTTGCCTGCGGAGTGGAGAGCGTTGAACGTGTGGAAAAATTCTTCCTGTGTACTTTCTTTTCCTATAATAAACTGAACGTCGTCGATCATGAGAACGTCGATGGTTCTGTATTTTTCACGGAATTTATTCATCGCAGAGGCGTTACCACTACGGATAGATTCGATAACTTCGTTGGTAAATTCCTCGGAAGTAACATACAAAACTTTTGCTTCCGGATTTCTTTCCAGGATGAAATGTCCAATGGAATGCATCAAGTGGGTTTTTCCAAGTCCGGGTCCACCATAAATATAAAGAGGGTTGTAAGCTTCTCCCGGAGATGCCGCTACTGCCAGGGAGGCAGACTGTGCAAAACGGTTATTGCTGCCGACAACGAAAGTATCAAATGTGTAATTTGGATTTAAGTTGGAACGTTTGGAAGCTTCAGGTTCAGGTGTTTTCTTTCCTTTATTATTGGAAGGTCTGATATTCCTGGTCTGTTCCGGTAAAATAAACTGAATCTCATATTCGGTTCCGATAATTTCAGCAATTGCTACTTTTAAAGGAAGATAATATTTTTTTGAGATATAACTTAAAGTCATCTGTTCAGATGGAACAAGGATATAGAGGGTATTTCCCTCAACACCAAAAACTTCCAGAGGTTTGATCCAGGTATCAAAAGAAATGTCGCTGACATCATGCTCTGTTTTTACTGTCTGTAAAATTTCATCCCATTTTTCCAAAATCTTGTCCATTTTCTAACTCCGTTTTCTGATAGCACTAAAATATAGCAGTTAAGATTAACTGCTTAAAAAACTCTAAAAAATTCTATATAATGCTATCCTACACTATTTTTGCGGAATTATCAACGTTTAATTGTGGAAGGACTGGGGATAGGGCGTTGATAAAAAAAGTGGCTATATGGGCGTTTTAACGCTTAATGTGAATATACTAGAAGTTATTGTTAATAATGGAAAAATAGTTATAGACCGGGAAAAATAAGGATTGTACACATTTATACACAAGTTATGATGACATTATCAAGAAATTGTCCACAAGTTATCCACAAATTGAGGATAACTTATGTAAACGGCATAAATACTGGGTTTTCTGTGGAAAAATTTTTGATTTTCTATGTGTATAACATTATACCATATATAGATAAAATGCATTTCTTCCTTATATATATAGTGGTAAAAAAACGAAAATCACAGAAAGTGGAAAACTAAATATTTGCAAAAGCCTTATTTTATGAGATTTTGCTTGACTTTGTCCGATTATTTTGATATAAATAAAAATGATGTTTTGTCGCTATTGAAGTAGACTTATCATAACATTGAGTAAAATAAATGTTTGAATTGTAGAGGAGGTGTATGTGACATGAAGATGACATTCCAACCTAAAAAGAGACAGAGAGCGAAAGTTCACGGATTCAGAAGCAGAATGAGTACTGCAGGCGGAAGAAAAGTATTGGCTGCAAGAAGATTAAAAGGTAGAAAAAAATTATCAGCATAGGCCACATATTTGTGGTCTTTTCTTCTTTTATGATCAATTTTTGGCAAAGGAATATTAGATGAAATATTCAGAATCATTAAAGAAAAACAGAGATTTTCAGAACGTATATAAAAAAGGAAAATCTTATGCAAATCGTTATCTGGTGATGTACGTTCTGAAAAACGATACAGAAAGAAACCGGTTAGGCATATCGGTAAGTAAAAAAGTAGGAAATAGTGTTATAAGACATCATGTAACCCGATTGATCAGAGAAAGTTACCGGCTACAGGAAGACATGTTTAATAGTGGTTTAGACATTGTAGTCATCGCAAGAAATACAGCAAAAGATATTTCATATCATGAAGTGGAAAGTGCTTTGTTACATCTTGGAGGTCTTCATAAAATTTTGAAGTAAAGATTTTAGAAAAGAAGATGGAATCATTTTGAAAAAAATATTGATTGCTTTGATTAAATTTTATAGAAAGTATATTTCTCCGATGAAAACAACAAAATGTCCATACTACCCGACCTGTTCCACCTATGGGTTAGAGGCTGTCGAAAAGTATGGAGCTGTCAAAGGTGGGGCGTTAGCGCTTTGGAGAATTATAAGATGTAATCCTTTTTCAAAAGGCGGATATGATCCCGTTCCATAATTGGAGGTATTTTCAGTGTCAGAGATGTTATTAACAGCATACAATGGTGCCATTCTTGGACCAATTGCAAAATTACTTGGCTGGATAATGAATGGCATGTATATTTTAATGGAAAAAGTTGGAATTTCCAACGTAGGTCTTTCTATTATTTTATTTACCATTGTTATTTATGCTTTAATGTTCCCATTGACTTATAAACAGCAGAAGTTCTCGAAGTTATCTCAGAAGATGAACCCAGAGCTTCAGGCGGTCCAGAAAAAGTATAAGGATAAGAAAGATACCGTATCCATGCAGAATATGCAGGCTGAGACACAGCAGATCTATGAGAAGTATGGTGTTTCACCGACAGGCAGCTGTGTGCAGATGTTAATCCAGATGCCTTTACTTTTGGCGTTGTACCGTGTATTTATGAATGTTCCTGCCTATATCAGCAGTGTGAAGGATGTTTATCTTGATCTGGTTGATAAGATCATGGCAACAAGCGGCTATCAGGATATTATGACAAACCTGATGAGCACATTAAAATTGAACACAGTACAGGTTGATTTTACGGCAACAGATACAACAACATTACAGAATTATGTAGTAGATGTTTTATCAAAAATGAGTTCTACCGGATGGGATTCCTTAAGAGAGTCATTCCCGGCGCTCACAGATTCCATTGATTCTACATATGGTGTAGTTTCTCATGTAAACAACTTTATAGGATTAAATATTTCAGATACTCCATTTCAGATCATCAAAGCTGCATTTGCAGGTGGAAGTATTCTGATGGCAGTTCTTGCATTGCTGATTCCTGTGATTTCTTATTTGACACAGGTTTTAAATATCAAGTTAATGCCAACGGCTGCAACAGCAGGCGGAGATAATGACCAGATGGCTCAGCAGATGAAGATGATGAACCGCACCATGCCATTATTCTCCCTGGTAATGTGTTTTACTGTTCCGGTCGGTCTCGGTATCTACTGGATCGCAAGTGCGGTTGTAAGAAGTATCCAGCAGTTCTTCTTAAATAAACATTTTGATAAGATCGATCTGGATGATATTATTGCAAAGAATCAGGAAAAAGCAAAGAAAAAACGTGAGAAGATGGGAATCTCTGAAAACCAGATTTCCAATGCTGCACGTATGAACACAAGACAGGTTACAGCAAGTTCCAAGAGTTCTGTTAAGACAACTGCAGAGAAAGAACTTGAACTTGAGAAGGCAAATGCATTGAAAGCGAATGCAAAACCTGGAAGTATGGCTGCAAAAGCAAACCTGGTCCGTGAATTTAACGAGAGAAATAATAAGAAAAACTAACAGATTATTTTTCAAAAACGTGTTGGTAAGATAACGTATATGTGGAGGTTATTGTTATGGAGTATATTGAAGTATCAGCAAGAACAGTCGATGATGCTATCACAGAAGCTCTTATAAAACTTGGAGCTACCAGTGATCAGATTGAATATGAAGTAATCGAAAAAGGAAGCACAGGATTTTTAGGAATCGCAAGAAAAGATGCTGTGATCAAAGTTCGTAAGAAATATTCTGTAGAAGGTGATATCACAGAATTTTTACAGAAAATCTTTGCTGCTATGGATCTTAAAGTTGAGATCATTATTGAAAAAGCAGAAGATGGTAATACTTACAACGTAGAACTGAAAGGAGATGACATGGGTATCCTCATTGGTAAAAGAGGACAGACTCTCGACTCCCTGCAGTATCTTGCAAACCTTGCAGTGAATAAAAATTCTGAGGAATACATTAAAGTTAAGATTGATACAGAAGATTACCGCAAGAGAAGAAAAGAGACATTGGAGAATCTTGCAAAGAACATTGCATACAAAGTAAAGAGAACAAAACGTCCTGTTTCTTTAGAACCAATGAATCCTTTTGAGAGAAGAGTTATCCATTCTGCATTGCAGAATGATAAATTTGTAACAACACACAGCGAAGGCGAAGAACCATACAGACATGTGGTTGTTACATTAAAAAGAGATAGAGAAAGATAAATTCAAGTATAGAATTTAAAAGACCAGAAGCTGCACGTTACAAAGCTTTATGAAAATGCCGGAAATGATATGGCAGATTCTTATGAAGTTTTGCGGCGTGCAGTTTTGTACATGGAAAGGATATCACTATGGGTACGGATACCATTGCTGCAATTGCAACTGCAATGACAAGTTCAGGAATCGGAATCGTAAGAATCAGCGGAGACGAGGCAGTTTCTATCACAGACCGTATTTTTGAAATGAAGAATCAGAAAAAGTTAGAAGATATGCCAACGCATACAATTCACTATGGTCATATTCATGATGGAGATGAAGTGATCGATGAAGTTATGGTTGTTCTGATGAGAGGACCGAAAAGTTATACCAGGGAAGATACGGTTGAGATAGATTGTCATGGCGGCGTTTATGTCATGAAGAGAATTTTAGAAACCGTTATCAAATATGGGGCGCGTCCTGCAGAGCCGGGTGAATTTACAAAACGTGCATTTTTAAATGGAAGAATTGATCTCTCACAGGCAGAATCCGTTATTGATGTTATCAATTCCAAGAATGAATTTGCATTAAAAAGTTCGTTGAGCCAGCTTTCCGGTTCTGTTTCAGAAAAAATTAAAGAAATCCGCGGAACTGTTTTACATGAGATTGCATTTATCGAAAGTGCATTAGATGATCCGGAGCACATCAGTCTGGATGGATATCCGGAAAAACTATCCGGTATAGTATCGGATGTGATAAAAAAAATTGATAAACTGCTTGCAAACAGTGATAATGGAAAAATGTTAAAAGAAGGTATTTCAACTGTTATTGTTGGGAAGCCGAATGCCGGAAAATCTTCTCTTTTAAATTCTCTGGTTGGAGAAGAGAAGGCAATCGTTACAGATATTGCGGGAACAACAAGAGATGTTCTGGAAGAACAGATTAATTTAAACGGTATTTTATTGAATATCATTGATACCGCCGGAATCCGTGACACGGAAGATGTCGTGGAAAAAATCGGTGTGGAACGTGCAAAGAAATATTTGAATAATGCCGATCTTGTTATTTATGTAGTTGACACATCCACAGCGTTAGATGAAAATGATCATGAGATCATGGAATTATTGAAAGACAGACATGCAATCGTTTTGTTAAATAAATCTGATTTAAGTCCGGTCACAACTGTGGAAGATATCAGAAAACATCTGGATAAAAAAATGATATCAATTTCTGCAAAAGAGCAGACCGGAATGGATGATCTTGAAGAAACGATCAAAGAAATGTTCTTCTCAGGGGAAGTTACATTTAATGATGAAGTTTATATTACGAATATCAGACATAAAACATCTTTACAGGAAGCTTTACGAAGTTTACATTTAGTATTGCAGAGTATTGCAGATGATATGCCGGAAGATTTTTATTCCATTGATCTGATGAATGCTTACGAGGAACTTGGAAATATTATCGGTGAATCTGTGGAAGATGATCTGGTAAATGAAATCTTCAGTAAATTCTGTATGGGTAAATAAAAAATAAGTTGCAGATTGTAATGTGAAAGAGAATCATTCAAAATCTTATATGAGTTGAGGACAGAAAAATGGAAGAGAAGAAGATTCCGTATGTAGAGGAAGAATATGATGTGGTTGTAGTCGGAGCCGGACATGCCGGATGCGAGGCAGCATTGGCGTGTGCAAGACTCGGACTGGAAACAATTATTTTTACCGTGAGTGTAGACAGTATAGCGATGATGCCGTGTAATCCGAATATTGGAGGAAGTTCCAAGGGACATCTGGTTCGTGAGATCGATGCGCTCGGTGGTGAGATGGGAAAAAATATCGATAAGACATTTATCCAGTCCAAGATGTTAAATAAATCCAAAGGTCCGGCCGTTCATTCACTGCGTGCGCAGGCAGATAAAATGAATTATAGTATGGAGATGCGTAAGACGCTTCAGAATACCGATCATCTTACCATCCGTCAGGCAGAAGTTTCTGAAATTATCACGGAAACAGCAGCGCTGGAAAACGGAAAAGAAATTCAGAAAATGACAGGCGTGAAAACGTTTTCAGGTGCGATTTATCATTGTAAGGCAGTCGTATTGTGCACAGGAACTTATCTTCGCGCAAGATGTCTGACCGGTGAGATGATCACATACACCGGACCAAACGGTCTGCAGGCAGCAAACCATCTGACGGATTCCCTGAAAGCGCATGGAATTGAAATGTTCCGTTTTAAGACAGGAACACCTGCACGAATCGACAAAAGGTCTGTTGATTTTTCAAAAATGCAGGAGCAAAAAGGAGATGAGAGAGTTGTACCTTTTTCCTTTACAACTAATCCTGAAGATGTGCAGATCGACCAGGTTTCCTGCTGGCTGACTTATACAAATGAGAAAACACATGAGATCATCCGGAATAACTTGGACCGCTCTCCAATTTATGCAGGAATTATTGAAGGTACAGGACCAAGATACTGTCCTTCCATTGAAGATAAGGTTGTAAAATTTGCGGATAAGGACAGACATCAGATTTTTATTGAACCGGAAGGAATAAATACGAATGAGATGTATGTTGGAGGAATGTCTTCCTCTTTACCGGAAGATGTCCAGCATGAAATGTACCGCACGCTGCCGGGACTTGAACATGTGAAAATTGTCCGTAATGCTTATGCAATTGAGTATGATTGTATCAATCCAAATCAGTTGTATGCTACTCTGGAATTTAAAAATATCAAAGGACTGTTTTCGGGTGGCCAGTTTAATGGAAGCAGTGGTTATGAGGAGGCTGCCTGTCAGGGGTTAGTTGCCGGAATCAATGCAGCCATGAGCATTCTCGGAAAAGAGCCTCTGATATTAGATCGCTCCGAGGCTTATATAGGAGTTTTGATTGATGATCTTGTGACAAAAGAAAATCATGAGCCGTATCGCATGATGACTTCCCGTGCAGAATATCGTTTGCTGCTTCGTCAGGATAATGCTGATCTCCGTTTATCAAAAAAAGGATATGAGATTGGTCTGATCTCACAGGAGCGTTATGAATGGATCTGTCAGAAGGAAGTATTGATCCAGAAAGAGATTGAACGTGTTGCCGGAGTTAAGATCGGTGCTAATAAAGAGGTTCAGGCTCTTTTGGAAAGTTACGGAAGTATTCCATTAAATACAGGAACAACTTTAACCGAACTGATTCGCAGACCTGAACTTGATTATGAGAAATTAGTTCCGATCGATAAGGAAAGACCTGAGCTGCCTTATGATGTAGTTGAACAGGTTAATATCAATATCAAGTATGATGGTTATATCGTGCGTCAGATTAAACAGGTAGAGCATTATAAAAAACTGGAAAATAAAAAAATAGCAGAAGATTTTGATTATGATGAAGTACCAAGCCTCCGTATTGAAGCCAGACAGAAGTTGAAACTTTACAGACCGTTATCAATTGGCCAGGCATCGAGAATTTCAGGAGTCTCCCCGGCAGACATTTCGGTGCTTTTGGTTTATATGGAGCAGATGAAATATCATAAAGGAAATATAAAATGACATATAATTTAGAAAAATTTTTAAAAGGTCTGGAAGAACTTCAGATTGAATTAAGCGATAATCAGATACAGCAGTTTATCAGATATTATGAGATGCTGGTGGAAAAAAATAAAGTTATGAATCTGACTGCAATCACAGAATTTGATGAAGTCATTGAAAAACATTTTCTGGACAGTCTCTCCCTGATCAAAGTGTATGATCTCAAAAAAGAAGTTTCAGTGATGGACATGGGAACCGGCGCCGGATTTCCTGGGATTCCTTTGAAAATCGCATTTCCAAATCTGAGGATGACACTTGCTGATTCTCTGAATAAAAGAATATTATTTTTACAGGAAGTGATAGAGGAACTTGGATTAAAAGAGATTGAAGCACTTCACGCGAGAGCAGAGGAGCTTGGAAAAAATAATGAATATCGTGAAAAGTTTGATCTGGTTGTCTCAAGGGCAGTCGCAAATCTTTCTTCCTTAGAAGAGTATTGTGTTCCTTTTGTAAAAATAGGTGGAAACTTTATTTCTTACAAATCCGGTGAAATTGAAGAGGAAGTTGCTAATGCAAAAAATGCAACATTTTTGCTTGGAGGAAAAATGAAAGAAGTCTATAAATTTGATCTGTATGAGCAGAAAAGATCGTTTGTCGTGATCGATAAGGTGAAGGGAACGCCGAAAACTTATCCGAGAAAAGCTGGAACACCGACAAAGACACCGTTGTAAAATGGATGGTTACTGTTTTTGATATCATCATTGGATAATAAATCACTGGATGAAAAAACTCCTGCCTTTTCATGATGCAATAAATGTTTTCACAGTTTATCGTAAACGTGTTTATCATGCATCATTTGGAAGGCAGGAGTTTTTATGATCTATTTTGTAAATAATCTTATTTTAAAAACATATCAATTGTTTCCACAACTTTATCGGCAACTTCCAACTGAGGATATTTTTTACAGTTGGATAAGTATACGATTTCATTTCCGGTGTTTGTCTTTTTATAAGAATCAGCAATTGCGATAGCATCTTTCATGTTTCGACTTTCAATCACATAAATTGGTGTTTCTAATTTTTTCAGCGCATGTTCGATACTGTTCTTTGTGTAATTTGCTTCCATGCTTGCCATTAAATATTTACCATGACTGAAATTCATGTGGGCTGCTTCGTAATATGCGTCGATCAATTTGGAAGAAACAAGCTGTGGTCTTGCATAATATTCTTCACGGAAATATTTGGTGATGTTGGTATTGCTCACTTTGATATTGTAAAGGAAGGTTCCAATCACAGGGAGTTCCAATAAAGTTTTTTTCACAGATGCATATTTATCGGTTGTAATATGAAGCTCTTTCAAAGAAGTCGGATTGATCGCAATAATAGAATTTGCAAGATCTTTATTCATATTGCAAGCCAACGTTACAAAGGAGATTGATTCATTCGATGCAATAATATCTGTTTTTTCTCCAATTACATTTTGGATAAAATCCGTCACAAGCTGAACATATAAATAATTGGTGTAAGTTAAGTACGGTTTTGCAGAGCGTCCACATCCAAGTAAGTCCAGTGTGTAGACAGTATGTTTCTTTTCCAGTTTACGGATCACTTTGCACCATTCATAAGAAGAACTGACCGGATCCAGATCATGAATCAGCAATAACGGACTGCCTGATCCGCGTCTGGTATAATAAATCTGTCCATTTTTCCAATCATAAAAATTGCCGTTTTCGCATTTTAAAATATTCTTGATATCGGCTGTCATATTAATAAATCTGTTAACAAAATGGATTGTTCCAGCGGCAAGAGCTGTCAGCAGAAAAAAATGTTTAATATTCTTTTTCATAAAAACCTCCTCATTTATTTTATGATCATTAAAAAATGTATTTGATATAATTGAAAAATCGTTTCACCATTTCATAATCATAAATCTTTATTTAATAATATTATATCCGCTTTTTATAACATATACAAATTAATTTTTGAAAAATCATTCATTTCTTTTACATATTTTGAAAATTTTAGTATACTTAGAAAAATAAGATAACTATAAATGTAGTATAATTGTTTTTAAAATAATGATATGGTATAATGTGCGTATGCAATGAGCAGTGCCAATCGAGAATATGCAGACCGAACATGCTTGCATGTTGAGGTCTGCATATATCGAGAGTGATAGGGCGAATGCCCGACAGCCAGGAAAATCTTTGATTTTTCTGGCGTGCACGGCGGACTGCGCTTCATGATATAATAAAGACTGCCGAGCGGCGAATGCCCGTCAGCCAGGATAGCAGCTTTATTAATGATTACTCAAAAGTAAAGGAACAAGTGATTATGGTCATAGAATATTTACAGCAAATAAAAGATTCTTATTTCGAACAAAAACATGCATTAGAAAAACAGTTAAATTTATTGGAAATTCAATTAAAAGAAAATACCGGAATGATAAAAATGTTGGAGGAAACAAATGATTCGTGCTATGAACTGTTTACACCTAGAAATGTTAATTCAAAGAATAAAGCTAAAATTAATGAACTGATGGAAGAACAGAAAAGTATCAATGAGTCTATAGAAAATTTGAAAAATTCTATCAAAGAATATTCTAGTAAGATAGAACAATTAGATCAGATAGTGGAAGAAGAAAATCGAGAAATTGAAATTGTTCAAGAATATACGGAGACAATGTCACAACAGAATATAGTAAGTGAAGATGAAAAGATAGAATCATCGGAAGATAATTTACTTGATGGTATGAAGAATATTTTGAATCGAGTGGAGTTATGCAGCCGGTTGATTGATATTGATCCAGTTCGATGCAGATTGGAATTAAGTTCTGTTATGAAAATTCTTACTGATCTGATTGAAGAAAAAGATGAATCGGATTTTTGAAATATATATTTCTAAAAGAGACACTTTTCCCAATTAAAATAAATTCATAAATCTATTAGGTAGATAAATTATATATAAAGGAA
>UMJW01060593.1_pt1 | contig 11477 bp, 8 predicted proteins | sample 1966151 | NCBI WGS metagenome assembly UMJW01 (sample SAMEA4836160, study PRJEB28245) | human gut metagenome | biome: gut microbiome; material: fecal sample | place: Denmark | collected 2008
GGGAGCTGAATGGGCGCTCAATAACAATACATATGTACATATGACAAGCTGGTTCCACTATGCGAAGTTATATGCAGCTACAGCTGGATGTATTGGTTTTATGATGCTCAAATACAAATGGGGTATTGGAAAAACACAGTGGTTTAAGGCTTTCCCATTTGTCATCGTAGCAATCAACATTTTGATCGCAGTATGCAGCGATTTCGAATCTGCCATCAGAGGTGCACAAGCACTTGCAGAGACAGGAACAAGCTGGTGGTTATCATCTGAAGGTGTATGGTTATATGGTGGATGGTGGAACGTTCTCAACGGTCTTGCAGGTATTATCAATATCTTATGTATGACAGGCTGGTGGGGAATCTACACATCTAAGAAAAAAGATGATATGTTATGGCCGGATATGACATGGATGTTCATCTTAGCTTATGATGTATGGAACTTCCAGTATACTTACTTAAACCTTCCGACTCATTCATGGTACTGTGGTGTTGCATTATTACTTGCACCTACATTTGCTGCAGCATTCTGGAACAAAGGTGGCTGGATTCAGAACCGTGCTAACACATTAGCATTATGGTGTATGTTTGCCCAGGTATTCCCATTATTCCAGGATCAGGGTAAATTCGCAGTTATCCCAAGGCTCTACGCAGATGGATTCATGGATGCAGCTACACATCCAACAGCAGTAGATCCTACAGCACAGGGTGTGATCTCTGTTCTTTCAATTGTAGTCAACGTTGTTGTATTTGCTGCAATTATCAAACGTTCTGTGAAGTTAAAGAAGAATCCTTACAAAGATGAGATCTGGAAAGGCACAAAAGATTACGAAGAAGCTATGTCCCGTGCGGAATAATCTTCATCAGATCTGTAATGAAAAATGAGCACTGTATGGTGCATGAAAAAAGTCTGCTGGCAGGTAGTACCTGTCGGCAGACTTTTTTACTATAGAACAAAATAAAAAGCGATGTTTTATTTACACATCTCCGCAATATCATAAATCAGTTTTTTGGAATCTTCCCATCCAAGGCAAGGATCTGTGATAGATTTTCCATAAATATGGTCGTGGATCTTCTGAGATCCTTCTTCAATATAACTCTCAATCATCACACCTTTTACCATGTTATGGATGTCTTGCGATAACTGACGGTTATGCATAACTTCCTTAACAATACGGATCTGTTCTTTGAACTGCTTGCCGGAATTGGAGTGGTTTGCATCAATAATGGCAGCCGGGTTTACAAGATCCATTTTGGCATACATATCACAGAGACGGATCAGATCTTCATAATGATAGTTCTGCGTGCTGTTTCCGTGTTTGCTTACGGCGCCGCGGAGTACAACGTGGGTTAATGGATTTCCAGTTGTCTCCACTTCATAGCCACGGTAAACAAAATGGTGTGGATGCTGGGCGGCATAAACAGAGTTTAACATAACGGAAAAGTCACCGCTGGTTGGATTTTTCATACCGGATGCAACATCAAAACCGCTGACGGTAAGACGGTGCTGCTGATCTTCAACAGAACGTGCACCGATCGCAACGTAGGAGAGCAGGTCTTCTACATATCCCCAGTTTTCCGGGTAAAGCATTTCGTCTGCACAGGTGAGACCGCTTTCTTCAATGGCACGGATGTGCATTTTGCGCATGGCGATCAGACCTTCCACCATATCCGGTGCTTTTTCAGGGTCAGGCTGGGAAGCGATTCCTTTGTAGCCTTCACCGGTGGTACGTGGTTTATTTGTATACACACGTGGGATGATGATCAGCTTGTCTTTGACATCTTCCTGAATGGAAGTGAGACGGCTGACATAATCGCATACAGAATCTTCGTTGTCTGCAGAACAAGGTCCGATGATGACAAGAAAACGGTTGTCAAGACCTTTGATCACATTGCTGATCTCTGCGTCACGCTGTTTTTTTAACTCCTGCAATTTCTCTGACAGAGGATATCTTTCTTGAATCTGGGCAGGAGAAGGTAATTCGTTTAAAAATGTGAAACTCATGTGAAACTCTCCTTTAGTAGATTATACTAACAGTCATTCTAATAGATTGTGAATAAATTGTCAAATTCACAGATGTTCCAATTTTTTATAGCCTCCATGAATACTATTTATATTGCATGCATTGAATATTAGAGTCTGGTGTTTTAAAATAGAAATGATCGTGGAACATAAATCAGGCAGAGTTTCGCAAATCCGGTTTAGGATGGATAGAAAAGGAGCAGGACAGGCATATGGAGATTAAGGGAAAAACAATTGGAACAGGAAAACCACTTTTATGCGTTCCGGTTATGGAAAGCAATAAAGAAGAGATCATAGACGAATTACGGACACTTGCAAAAAGTGAAGCAGATATAGTGGAATGGCGTATAGATACTTTCGTGGATTATAAGAATTACAACGCAGTGCGCGAAGTGTTTGCGGCTGCGGCAGAGTGCATGAAAGAGAAGATTTTCTTATATACATTCCGAACCAAAAAACAGGGCGGCATGGGAGAACTCGCACCGGATGAACTGAACGACCTTCATGATCTTGCGGCAGAGTCCGGGTGCGTGGATCTGCTTGATCTGGAATTTTTTGAGGAGGAGCATCCGGCAAGAAAAATCAGAAAGCTTCATAAACAGGGTTTGAAAGTCATTGCCTCCCACCATGATTTTTATGAGACGCCGGACAGAGAAGTTATGAAGATGCTGTTAGAACAGATGTGTGCAGGAGGTGCAGATATTGTAAAACTTGCAGTTATGCCACAGAATATGGAGGATGTTTTAAAACTGTTATCTGTGACGTATGAGTTCAAGGAAGAGAATCCGGACACGCCGGTCATCACAATGTCCATGGGAAAGATGGGGATGATCAGCAGGCTGTGCGGCGAGAGTTTTGGCGCAGCGGTCACTTTTGCGGCACACAAAAAGGCGAGTGCACCCGGTCAGATGGAGATGCATGAGGTGGCTGATATTTTGGAGAGAATCCATAAAATCATGTAAAATGCGCTCATTCGTGCCAATAGGTTTTACAAATTTATGGAATTGTCTTGGCGCTTCATAATTACCAAATTATAAAATTATTATAAACACCGACAGATATCTTGACACAGATATTTGCCGGTGTTATTATTTAACGCGCTTAATACATAACAATGTTAACTAATAACGGGCGGTGAGTGAATTATGGATAAATTATATGAAGAACTTTTTCGGTCGATGAATCAATTCCGAAAGCTGAAGTTTTCCGAGATGTTTCCAGAAGTGTGTAAGACAGACTATTTTGTGCTGTGTACGATCATGGATAAAGGAGAGAACGGTCAGATTACGATTTCGGAACTGGCTGCGCGGGCGAAGATGCTGCCTCCGGCAATTTCCAGAACGTTAAAAGGGTTAGAGGAGCGTGGATACGTGGAGCGGAATGTCAACAAAAATGACAGGCGCAACACCTATGTGGAACTGACGGAAGCAGGAAGACAACTGACAGAGGAAGCCAGGCAGACAATGTCGGATTTTGGAAAGTCAGTGATGTCACAGGTGGATGAGGCAGATATGAAACGCCTGATTTCTTATTTGGATAACATTTATCATATTGCGGAAAAAGAGATTGAAGCTAGAAAAGGGCAAGGCAGAAGAAAGGAAAGGGAACATGAGTAAGATTTTTAAAAATATGATTCCATATTGGAAATCAATTGTGATTATCATTGCGTTACTCTTTGTGCAGGCATGGTGTGATCTGGCATTACCGTCTTATACCTCGGATATCATCGATGTCGGTATCCAGAACAATGGAGTGGAGCATATAGTGCCTGAGGCATTGACAGCGGAAGCATTTGAGACGGCAGAGTTATTCATGACGGATGAGGAGGCAGATCTCTGGGAGAGTATCTATGAGAAAGACGGTGATATTTACCGGCTGCAGGTGACATCCAGATCAGAATTAAACGAGATCGATGACACACTGGCAGTTCCGCTCATTATGAATTATCAGATGAGTGCGATGGAAGACTCTGCAGTAAAAGAGCATGTTGCAAAACCGACCGGGGCAGATGCCGGTACTCTGGAAAAAGACACCTTACTTTCCATGAGAGACAGCATGGAAGAGACCATTGATACAATGGGAAGTTCCCTTGTGAAATCCATGGGCGCAGCCTATGCGGTATCCTGCGATAAAGCGGCAGGAATTGACGTGGAAAAGATTCAGAAAAGTTATCTTGTCACAGCCGGACTGAAAATGGTCGGCATGGCGCTGATGATCGGAATCGTGACGGTTTTAGTGGGCTTCTTTGCCTCCCGTGTCGGTGCAGGCATCGGAAGAACATTAAGAGAGAAAGTATTTAAACAGGTTGTTGGATTTTCTAATGCGGAGATGGATAAATTTTCCACAGCTTCCCTGATTACAAGAAGCACGAATGATATCCAGCAGATCCAGATGGTTTCGGTTATGCTGCTTCGTATGGTAGCGTATGCACCGATCTTAGGCATTGGCGGGGTGTTAAAAGTCGTGCAGACCGGAGCCGGAATGGGATGGATCATTGTCCTTGCGATCCTTGTGATCCTTGGTTATGTGATGGTGCTGATGGCAGTTGCCATGCCAAAGTTCCAGTTGATGCAGAAGCTGGTGGATAATATCAATCTGGTATCCAGAGAGATTCTGACCGGTCTTTCGGTCATCCGTGCTTTCGGCAGGGAGAAAAAAGAGGAAGAACGTTTTGATGTGGCAAACAAAGACCTGACAAAAACAATGCTGTTTACCAACCGTGTCATGACTTTTATGATGCCGGGAATGATGATGATCATGAATGTTCTTTCCGTTGGTATCGTTTGGGTGGGTGCCCACAAAATTGATGCAGGAACGATGCAGGTCGGCGCAATGACAGCGTTTATCACTTATTCGATGATGATCGTTATGTCATTCTTAATGCTCACGATGATGTCGATCATGCTTCCTCGTGCAGCCGTTGCAGCAGACCGTATTGATGAGGTCATTCAGACAGAATCCTCGATCCATGACGCAAAAGAGCCGGAAAAAGTGACAACACACAATGGAGTTGTGAAATTCTCCCATGTGAATTTCAAATATCCGGGTGCGGAGGAAGATGTGCTTCATGACATTGATTTTACAGCGGAACCGGGACAGACCACCGCAATCATTGGAAGTATCGGTTGTGGTAAATCCACACTGGTCAATCTGATTCCACGTTTATATGATGTGACAGACGGAAGTATTACACTCGATGGAAAAGATATCCGTAACATTACGATGTCTGATCTTCGTGATGAGATTGGTTTCGTTCCACAGAAAGGTGTTTTATTCTCTGGAACGATCGCTTCGAATCTTCGTTTTGGAAAAGATGATGCGACAGACGAGGAGATTAAGAAAGCGGCAGAGATTGCACAGGCAACAGAGTTTATCGAGGCGAAGGATGACAAGTATGAGAGTGCAATCGCGCAGGGCGGAAGCAATGTTTCCGGTGGACAGAAACAGCGTCTTGCGATTGCAAGGGCGATTGCAAAAGATCCGAAAATCTTTATTTTCGATGACAGTTTCTCGGCGCTCGATTTAAAGACAGACGCGGCACTGCGAAAAGCGCTTGCTGAGAATGTAAAAGACAGTACTGTGATCATCGTGGCACAGCGTATCAGTACCATTTTACATGCAGAGCAGATTTTAGTGCTCGATGACGGAAAAATTGTCGGCAAGGGTACACATGAAGAACTGTTAAAATCATGCGAAGTTTACCGGCAGATTGCAAAATCACAGTTATCCGCGAAAGAACTTGGACTTGAGGAAAGTGAGGTGGCTTTGAATGAGTAGAGAACAGGAAGTTAAAACACATCAGCCACGGAGAAGAGGACCGATGGGACATGGCATGCAGCCGGGCGAGAAACCGAAGGACTTCAAAAAATCCATCAAAAAGCTGATGAGCTATATCGGAAAATATAAAGTCGCAATTTTTGTTGTCATGTTTTTTGCAGCATGTTCTACCATATTTAATGTTGCAGGACCGAAAATTTTAGGAAAAGCGACCACTGCATTATCGGAAGGTCTGATGGCGAAAATTCAGGGAACCGGAAGCATTGATTTTGGAAAGATTGGAAGCATTCTTTTGTTTGTGCTTGGTCTGTATCTGTGCAGTGCGGTTTTCAACTTTATCCAGGGATGGATCATGACCGGGATCACACAGAAAGTGTGCTACCAGCTCAGAAAAGAAATCTCAGAAAAAATCAACCGCATGCCGATGAAATACTTCGAGAGCCGTACTTACGGCGAGGTATTGTCCCGTATCACCAACGATGTAGATACGTTGGGACAGGGACTGAACCAGAGTATTACCACGATCATTACATCCGTTGCAACACTGATCGGCGTGCTTGTGATGATGCTCAGTATTTCACCGCTTATGACACTTATTGCACTTGTGATCTTACCAATCTCCATGGGACTGATCGGATTTGTGACAAAAAAATCGCAGAAATATTTCCGTGCGCAGCAGGAGTATTTAGGACACATCAATGGACAGGTGGAAGAGGTATACGGTGGTCACCTTGTCATCAAGGCATTTAACCGCGAGAAAGATACGATTGAAGAGTTTGAGAAAACGAATGATATTCTCTATGATTCCGCATGGAAATCACAGTTTTTGTCCGGTATGATGCAGCCAATCATGATGTTTGTCGGAAACTTAGGTTATGCCTGTGTTGCCCTGACAGGTGGACTGCTTGCAATCCGTGGCACGATCACAATCGGTGATATCCAGGCGTTCATCCAGTATGTGAAAAACTTCACACAGCCGATCCAGCAGATCGCGCAGGTGATCAATCAGGTACAGTCTATGTCTGCAGCATCCGAGCGTGTATTTGAGTTTTTGGAGGAAGAGGAAGAAGAGCAGATTGTAGAACATCCGGCGGATGTTTCGAAAATTACAGGTGCAGTGACATTTGATCATGTCCATTTTGGATACAATCCAGAGCAGATCATCATCAATGATTTCAGTGCCAGCGTAAAACCGGGACAGAAAATCGCAATCGTAGGACCAACCGGAGCCGGAAAAACGACGATGGTAAAACTGCTTATGCGTTTCTATGATGTAAACAGCGGAGCAATCTGTCTTGATGGACATAATATCAAGGATTTCAACCGCAGGGAACTGCGTGATGCATTCGGAATGGTATTGCAGGATACCTGGCTGTTCAAGGGAACAATCATGGAAAATATCCGGTACGGCCGGCTTGACGCAACGGATGAGGAAGTGATCGCGGCAGCGAAGGCAGCGAGAGCAGATCATTTCATCAAGACGCTGCCGGGTGGTTACCAGATGGAATTAAACGAGGATGCAAGCAATGTATCGCAGGGACAGAAACAGCTTCTGACCATTGCGCGAGCAATCCTTGCAGACAATAAGATCCTGATTTTAGATGAGGCAACTTCTTCGGTAGATACAAGAACCGAGATTGAGATCCAGAAGGCAATGGATAACCTGATGAAGGGCAGAACCAGCTTTGTCATTGCACACAGACTTTCCACGATCCGTGACGCAGATTTGATTCTTGTCATGAAGGATGGAGATATCATTGAGCAGGGAAGACATGAGGAACTTCTCGCAGCAGGAGGTTTCTATGCGAACCTTTATAATTCCCAGTTTGAGGATGTTGTAGCTTAATTTTTGTGCGTATCCGCAAAACAGGCACGCACGATTGCATCATCCCCATACTTATCACGGATTTTATCGATAGCAGAATTTAATTTGGACAACCGCTCAAACTTATCCTGATCGAAAAGATTATACTGCTCATAGCTTTCGTCGGTTGCTTTGCTCGTAGAGACACCGAGCAGCCGGATGGGGGAGTGATCCCAGCCCTGGTCAAATGCATTGCAGGCTGCCTCATAAATCTTTTCGGTCACGTTAGTGGCAGAAGGCAGGGATAACTGCTTACAGCGGTGATGAAAGTCATTGTCCACAATCTGAACCTGCACCACGCTGATGTAGGCTTTATCATAACGGATGCGCGCACCCACAGTCTCACAGAGAGATAACAGAATGTGGTGCGCGTTTTCTGTATCTGTGACATCATAAGGCAGAGTGACCGAGTTGCCATAACCCTTGTTGGCAGGAGATTCTGCAGTCACGGCAGAGGAGGAGATCCCATTGGCGGATTCCCACAGATAATCGCCCTGGGATTTAAAATTAGAGAGTAACATCTGGCGGTCTGCTTTTGCAAGTGCGCCGATGGTTGTGATTCCAAGAGAGCGCAGTCTTTTTGCAGTGGTTTTTCCACAGCCGTATAACGATTCCACCGGGAGCGGCCAGAACTTTGTCGCCATCTCTTCCGGAAAAAGAGTATGCACACGGTTTGGCTTCTCAAAATCAGATGCCATCTTTGCTAAAAGCTTATTTGTAGAGATACCGATATTGACGGTAAAGCCAAGCTCCTTATAAATCCGGTCTTTTAATTTTGTTGCGAAAGCAATGGGATCGCCGTAGAGTTTTTCCGTTCCGGTCATATCGCAGAAAGCCTCATCAATACTGCACTGTTCGATCACCGGGGCAACCTCTTCTAAAATTTCGATAAACTTTCGGGAGGAAGCAGCGTACAGTTCATGATCCGGCGGAACAACGACAAGTTCCGGGCATTTTTGTCTGGCATGGGATAATGGTTCGCCGGTCATAATGCCGTATTTCTTCGCAGAAGGAGATTTTGCAAGGACCACTCCGTGGCGCATCTTTTCATCGCCGCCGATTACGGCGTTGATGGTTCTTAAATCCAGTGCATCCGGGTTATCACGCAGGCGTTTCGCCGATTCCCAGCTCAAAAAGGCAGAGTTCACATCGACATGAAAAATGAGAGAGTGCATACAGATTCCTCCTGGTATCATAATGGTTTGTGCGAAACGCGTTCTACATTATGTACGAGTTTCGAGTTTTACATTACATCAATTATAGCAAACTTGAGGAAATCTGTAAACTAAAAACGAATATATGTTCGGATGTCATAACCCATACCAAACCTGTGTGTTGTGACACATAAAATTCACCGAATCGGGCATGATAGTGTGAGACAATGGTGATAGTTCGGAACGTAGATTTAGTGTAAAAATGAGGTGATTTTATTATGGTAAATATTCGAAAAGCCGCCATGATCGGCTGTGGATTTGTAGGTTCGTCCTCTGCGTTTGCATTAATGCAGAGCGGCATTTTTTCCGAGATGGTAATGATCGATGTAAACAGGGAAAAAGCGGAAGGTGAGGCGATGGATATCGCACATGGACTTCCGTTTGCAAGGCCGATCCGGCTGTATGCCGGAACTTACGATGACATTGTCGATGCGGCAATCATTATCATTACGGCGGGGGCAAATCAGAAGCCGGACGAGACGAGGCTTGATCTCATCCACAAAAATGTGGAAATTTATAAAACAATCATCCCGGAAATCGCAAAGCGAAACTGCGAGGGCATGCTTCTTATCGTTTCAAATCCGGTGGATATTCTCACTTACACAGCGTTAAAACTGTCCGGTTTCCCGGAGAACAGAGTGCTTGGTTCTGGAACGGTGCTTGACACGGCAAGATTAAAATATCTGATCGGGGAACATTTGAAGGTCGACAACCGCAGTGTGCATGCGTTTATCATCGGTGAACACGGGGACAGCGAGCTGGCAGCTTGGTCAAATGCAAACGTTTCCGGTGTGCGGCTCGATGCGTTCTGTGAGATGCGCGGACATTATTTTCACGAGGAATCCGAGGATAAAATTTATGAGGAAGTGAAAAACAGTGCCTATGAGATCATTCAGAGAAAACAGGCAACTTACTACGGAATTGCGATGGCGGTAAAAAGAATCTGCGAGTGTATCATAAGAAACGAGCAGTCCATTCTCCCAGTGTCTTCCATGATGCACGGAATTTATGGTATGGAAGATGTGGTCATCAGTATGCCTGCAATCGTCGGAAAAGATGGTGTGGAGGCAGTTGTGCCGATCGAACTCGATGAGGAGGAACAGGAGCAGTTAAAAAAATCAGCCACGCTTTTAAAAGAATTAAACACTATGATAAAAACCGAACATGGTGTAAAATGAGTGTCGGAAGTTTTCGATAACATGCTTTAAAGACAGGTGTTTCACATGAAGATAAAAATTTTTGCACTGACACATAAAAAATTTGAAGTACCACAAGATAAAATGTACCAGCCGCTTCAGGTGGGCAGGGAGGAAAAAGAGGATCTTGGTTACCTCTGTGACAACACGGGAGACAACATTTCTGCGGAAAACTGTTATTACAGTGAACTGACCGGATTGTATTGGATATGGAAAAATGTACACACATATAAATATGTAGGAACCTGTCACTACAGAAGGTATCTTTTGAATGAGCAGGAAAAAATTTTTACAGAGGCAGAGTATCTGGAGCTTTTAAAGGACTATGATCTGATCACGACCAAAAGGGTGGTGCTGAACAACTCCTATCATTATGGTTTTGCGACAAATCATAATATTCATGCTCTCGATATGACAGGAGAGGTGATAAAAGAACTCTACCCGGAATATTACGATACATTTGTACAGCTCGTGAACGGAACGGAAACGTATTTTGGCAATATGATCGTCACGTCGAAAAAATGGTTTGATACATACTGTGAATGGCTGTTTCACATTTTTTTTGAGGTGCAGAAGCGGATCTGTCTGGAAAATGGAGAGGACGATTATCACAAACGGGTGTTTGGATTTATTTCCGAGTTCCTGCTGCTTGTGTGGGTGCGCGTAAATCATCTGAAGGTTTATGAATGCAAAGTGGGCATGTTAGGAGAAAAGGCAGAGACACGCGAGATGAAAGAACAGCTTGCGAGTTACTTCTTTTCTATGGATGTTTTTGGTGCAAAAACGTATTTTGCGGAAATGTTAAAAAAGCGGCCGGATGTTCTGATGGAGGCATCCGACATCACAGGTGAGCTGAAACTTTCCATGCAGATCATTGCAACCATGGATCAGGAATTACAACGGACGGGGCATTGCTATCTGAGAAAAGAAAACCGTTTTCGGGAACTTATCACTTTATTTACGAGATTGAATGCAGTGATACGTGCATACATGAGCGGACAGGTCACAGAGGAGGACAGGCGCTTTTTGATAGAGCAGAGTGTTAGCGAGACAGCAGTAAAAGTCGGTGTTTTTATTCTGCCAGTTACAGCGGAGCAGAAAGAGAAGCTGGAAACTGAGATATTAAAAGATTTGAATGCATAAAAATCTCTTGAAATTTACACTTTTATCTGCTATAATAAATAGGCTGTTTGTGAAACAGATAAAAGAATATATGCGGCTGTAGTTTAATGGATAAAACATCGGACTCCGACTCCGACGCTGCGGGTTCGATTCCCGCCAGGCGCAGTAAAAAGATGTCAGTAGTGGCATCTTTTTTTTCGCTCTAAAATAAATATTAAGAATTGGAAAAGCCTGCCATTCGTTGACAATAAACAGAGATAATGCTATTATGTAAAATGTTTGTTA
>UMJW01018695.1_pt1 | contig 11366 bp, 7 predicted proteins | sample 1966151 | NCBI WGS metagenome assembly UMJW01 (sample SAMEA4836160, study PRJEB28245) | human gut metagenome | biome: gut microbiome; material: fecal sample | place: Denmark | collected 2008
GCCTTGACAGAAAAGCAACAAGAAAATGTAGCAATCCTATTGGAGCATCAAAACGAAAAACAACAAGCACTTCAGCAAAGAGAGCTTGAATGGTTAGCTGGGAAAATAAAGATGTTTACCGAAAAAGAACAGGAAGCTATTCTTGCCAGTGCTCTATCATTTGCTGAACATGACTTGATAGTTGCTCCCTCAATAAGCATACAGCCCAAAGAAACATGTAGTCAGCAAGAACTAATGTACTTTGTCTGCTCTGCTTTTTACAATATGGATAAAAGTCGTAGTGAAGTTGTGGGTTTCTTATATAAAGTTTTTCCTCTCTATTTTCCAGCAGGAGAAAGTGCATTGGCTAAAAAGATGCCGGGATTGGAAAAGGTAAAAGAAAGAAGGGAAAAAGAAAACACTCAGAAATAAATATCTAAATTATCAAGAACATGGATAATGTTAAAAAATATACTCATTCTAACTTTTTCACAAATAGAGACAACAATACCCTCATAAAAGAATTTGAGGGCATACTACACCATAATCCTCATATTTGTAATCTTGATGCAGTTGTCGGTTTTCTCAGAGCATCAGGATATTTTTCTTTACGTCCTTTCCTAGACAACATAAATAAGGTTAGGGTCTTAATAGGAATAAATGTAGATAAATACATTGCACAAGCAACAAGGCAAGGAAAGATCTTTTTTGGAGCAGAAGAAGAAGTAAAAGAAGAGTGTCTACGTGAAATTCGCCGAGATATAGAGCATTCGCATTATAGCAAAGAGGTCGAAAATGGAATGTTCCAAATGGTGAAAGACCTTATTGATGGTAAATTGGAACTAAGAGCGCATCCTTCAAAAAAAATACATGCCAAAATATACGTACTTTATCCAAACGATTTTAATCAATACACCCAAGGAATGGCTATAACTGGTTCCAGTAATCTTACTGGAAACGGACTAGGCATCACGGAGGAACGTCAGTATGAGTTTAATGTAAAAATGGATAGATATGATGATGTAAAATTTGCCAAAGAAGAATTTGAATTATTATGGAAAGAAGCCGAAGGATGCGAAATTACGGCTGATGATGTAAAAACATCAATAGATCATACATACCTCAAAGGTGATGCTTCACCTTATGACCTTTATATTAAAATGCTCATGGAGTATTTTTCGGATAGAGTCATGGCAACAGACGATAACAATCCATTTGATATGCCGGAAGGGTATAAGAAATATGATTACCAAATGGATGCTGTGGAAGAAGGTTATCAAAAGCTACTGCGTTACGATGGCTTTTTTCTTGCTGATGTTGTAGGTCTTGGCAAGACTGTAATTGCTACAATGATAGCTAAGAAATTCTTGATCGAGAATGGGCGTGACAAAACAAAAATTCTCGTCGTCTATCCACCTGCCGTAGAACACAACTGGAAAGCAACATTTAAAGATTTTGGCATTGACAAGTATGTTAATTTTATTTCCAATGGCAGTTTGTCTAAGATTCTCGATGAAGACAATTATAACTACTGGAATGCTGATGAATTTGACCTTATTTTGGTTGATGAAGCACATAAATTCCGCTCGCATACAACCTCTGCCTTTGAGCAATTGCAGGAAATATGCAAAATGCCCCGTATAGAAAATGGAAATATTCCCGGCTTTAAGAAAAAGGTAATGCTTATTTCAGCAACACCTATGAATAATACACCTGCAGATATATACACAGAAATCCAATTATTCCAAGATCCACGCCGATGTACGATTGATGGTGTATCAAATTTAACGGCATTCTTTTCACCTCTTATTAAAGAATTTAAACAGCTAAAAAGAGAGCCAAATTTCGACATAAGTCGATTCAAGAAATTAGCAGAACGAGTTCGAGACCGCGTTATCAAGCCATTGACGGTTCGGCGTACACGTACTGACATCGAGAACGTGCCTCGATATAATAAGGATGTGAATGGCTTTCCAAAAGTAGAGCGTCCTATAGAAAGTCGATATGAGCTTAATGAGCATCTCGCTGATTTGTTTGAACATGCTATGCTTACTCTTGAAAAGAACTTGACGTACGCTCGTTATCAAGCTATAGCCTACTTGAAGCCTGAAGTGGCACAAGGACTGTATGATAACGCGGAATTAATAAGCCGCAGCTTAGCTGGAATCCGTAAAAACGGATTGGTGAAGCGGCTAGAAAGCAGTTTTTATGCTTTCCAAGTTTCATTAGACAATTTCCGTCAAGCAAACCAAAATATGATAGATATGTTTGACCGCAACAAAGTATTCATTGCTCCGGATCTTGATATCAATATGCTATTAGAATCAGGGTTGAGTGATGAAGAAATTGAGGAGAAACTAAATGCCAAAGCGGAAGATAATCCCAAAAATGCAGTATTCACTGCTGATGATTTTAAGCCTGAATTTATAGAAATGCTTAGAGGAGATCAGAATACACTTGAAATGTTATGTTCAGAATGGGCAGATATAAAAGACGAAGATGATTCCAAGTTCACAAAGTTCAATGAGCTGCTTAAGCATAAGTTGTTCAAATCGGAACGCAATCCTGAACAGAAACTGGTTGTATTTTCAGAATCAGTTGACACAGTAGAGTATTTGGCACGCCGTATTAATCGTAAAGACGTATTGGTAATCTCCGCTGATAATCGTAGTAAGCAGTTCAAAACTATCCGTGAGAATTTTGATGCTAACTATAAGACAAAACTCAATGACTACAATATCATCCTCACCACAGATGTGCTTGCTGAAGGTGTAAACTTGCATCGAGCAAATGTGATTGTAAATTATGACACTCCTTGGAATAGCACCCGACTGATGCAACGTATTGGTCGCGTCAATCGTATCGGTTCTTCATCCAAACATATATACAATTACGTTTTCTATCCATCCCGTGAAGGAAACCGTGAAATCAATCTAAATCAAATCGCATTAAGTAAGATTCAAACCTTTCATTCCACCTTCGGTGAAGACAACCAAATTTACTCACAAGAAGAAATTCTTGACCGCGACTTAAGTAAACTCTTTGATGAAGGCATGAAGAAACAAAAGGAAGAATGTAATCAAGAATTGCCATATTATGAGGAACTCCGTGCACTCTATCAAAACAACCGTAGAGAATATAATCGCATAGCAAAACTCTCATTGCGTAGCCGTACTGGTCGTGAAATGAAAAAAGTAGATGGAGTAACACTTGCAAATGACACTCTTGTATTCCTGAAAACGAATTTCCGTAAGGTATTCTTTTTGGTCTCAGAAACAGCAGAAGAACTTTCTGTGCTTGATGCTCTAAAATATTTCAAAGCTCCCAAAGAAGAACAATCCGCAGAGCGTATAGAGCAACACCATAAGCATATTAATATGGCTTTACGAAAATTTCGCATGATGCAGGATGAAGAAGCACGTTCTCAAGAAACTACCCATGAAGAACAAGGTTCTGTTGGAGTGCAAGTTAGTACCGCTGTAAATTTGTTAAATAATTTCATTCGTGAAATAGACGATAATGAACTATACATAAAAGTAGTTCAGCTCAAAACATTAGCGGAAAGAGGTGTCATCACCTACATAGCTAAACGCTTACAACGCATACAGAAAAACTTGCGTCGCGTAGGAGGTAAAGCCAGAATGACACATGATGAAGCACTTGCAGAAATCATTGATATGGCAAAAAAGTATGCACCATATTATACGGCACAAGAATCTCTGCTTAATGAGCAAGAGACTAATGCAGAAATTATTTTATCAGAATCATTCAATAAACTCTAAAAATAGCAATATGAACTACAAAGAAGTCATCGAATCTAAATATAATCGTGAGGCTTGGCAAAAATTGCTTTATGATATATTCCGAAACAAAATTAGTTTTTGGAACACTCCTTCTGCGGTCCACGTAAGTAGCCGCTTAGCTAAAGAAGCATTGAATCTTGGCAAAATATCTCTTGTAGATGGAGAATCTATAGCCATATACGAGGTGGAATTGAGTGACAAAGTTGACATTGAGCGTAACCGTCGTGGCATTCGTGATATGCTCACTACAGATTGGCGTAATATGGGGTATGCTGGAGCATTTATGTTCTGTTATCGTAAGGATGAAAGCATTCTTAGATTCTCATACGTAAGTGAAACTTGGGGGTTTAACAAACAAGGCGAATATGAAAAGATGTCAACTAATACAAAACGCTATACATATTTGCTTGGCGAAGGTCGTGGATGCCGTACTGCCATAGAACAGTTTGGCACATTGAAAAATAGCAAACAGACACTCAGTGACATAACGAATGCATTTTCTGTCGAGACACTCACAAAGCAGTTCTACAAGGATTTATTCGAATGGTATCAATGGGCTATAGAACCATCATCCAATGTTTCTTTTCCCAATAATACGGGAACTGAAGATGATGACCGTGAGGATTTAGAAACAAAAGTAATTCGACTTATTACCCGTATTATGTTCGTATGGTTCATCAAGCAGAAGGACTTGGTACCACAACGGATATTCGATATTGATTATTTGCAGACTATCCTAAAAGAGTTTGACCCATATAGTCAGACTGTTGGAAACTATTACAATGCAATTCTCCAGAACTTGTTCTTTGCAACACTTAACCGTGCTATTGAAGATGAACAAGGAAACAAACGCAAGTTCGCTACCAATATAAAGAAAGATATCAAAACCCTCTATCGCTATGCCGAAATGTTTAACATCAGCGAGAATGATGTCGTTACCTTATTCTCAGAAGTCCCCTTCCTTAATGGTGGACTCTTTGAATGCCTTGATAAGACCAAGACGATTGACGGTGTTGAACAGGCCTACAATTATGATGGCTTCAGTCGCAACGACAAACGTTTTGCTGATGGGCGCTATCGCAATCGTGCCATTATCCCTAACAATCTGTTCTTCGATTCAGAGAAAGGACTGATTTCAATCCTCAGCCGCTACAACTTTACAATAGAGGAAAATTCACCCGAAGAACAGCAGGTAGCCCTTGACCCAGAATTGTTAGGTAAAGTATTTGAGAATCTATTAGGCGCATACAACCCCGAAACAAAGGAAACAGCGCGAAATCAAAGTGGTTCGTTCTATACGCCCCGTGAAATAGTCAATTACATGGTAGACGAAAGTCTCATTACCTATTTAGGAGATACTCAATTTGTACGTTCCTTATTCAATCCAGATTTCACCCTTGACAGAGAAAAACCAGAAGAATATCAGCGTGTCGCTAAAAGATTAAAGGCTATCAAAATACTTGACCCGGCTTGTGGTTCTGGAGCATTCCCGATGGGATTGCTTAATCGCATGATAGATGTGCTCTGTCGTATTTCTCCAAATGAGAAAGTGTATGACTTGAAATTGGCAATCATAGAAAATTGCATCTATGGCAGTGACATTCAGAGTATCGCAGCCCAAATAACAAAACTACGCTTTTTTATCTCACTGATTTGCGATTGTGAAAAAGATGCTTCTAAACCAAACTTTGGCATACCGACATTACCAAACCTCGAAACAAAGTTTGTCGCTGCCAATTCTTTGATTGCTAAAAAGAAGCAAGCTTCACACTGTTTATTTGAGAATCCGGATATTGAGCCAACAAAACAGAAATTGATAGAAGTCCGTCATGAACATTTTTCTGCAAAAACTGCTAACCGCAAAAGTACCTTACGAGAAAAGGACAAGGTATTACGTGAAAAATTAGCTAGATTACTGGCGGATGACAAAGACTTTGCCCCTGAAGATGCTATACAATTGGCAGCATGGAATCCTTATGACCAAAATACAGTAGCAGAGTTCTTCGATCCTGCTTGGATGTTTGGAGTCAGCGATGGCTTCGATATAGTAATAGGTAACCCTCCATACATCCAGTTACAAAATAATGGTGGTGAATTGGCTAAACTCTATGAACCATGTGACTATAAAACATTCGCAAAAACGGGAGACATATATTGCCTTTTCTACGAACGTGGATGGCAATTACTGAAACCCAAAGGTCATCTTTGTTATATCACGTCCAACAAATGGATGCGTGCCGGATACGGAGAAAAAACACGTGGATTCTTTGCTAAGAATACAAATCCCCAATTGCTTATAGACTTCGCAGGCGTGAAAATATTTGAGAGTGCTACAGTTGATACAAACATCTTACTCTTTTCTAAAGAAGATAACAAGCATAAAACTTTATGCGCTGTCACCAATAAACAAAATAAAGATGGCGTTAAGAATTTGAGCGTTTTCGTGCAGCAACAAGGCGTGGAGTGCGACTTTACAGGCTCTACCCCGTGGGTGATATTGTCTCCCATTGAACAGAGTATCAAACAGAAGATTGAAGCGGTTGGAACTCCACTTAAAGATTGGGATATAAATATCTATCGAGGTGTGCTTACTGGTTATAATGATGCTTTTATCATTGATACGGAAAAACGTGAAGCGATATTGGCGAATTGCCAGACGGAAGAAGAACGCAAAAGAACAGCTGAACTTATACGACCGATTTTGCGTGGCAGAGATATTAGGAGATACGGGTATAAATGGGCTGAATTATGGATTATCAACATTCATAATGGTATAAAAGGTAAATTACCTCGCATCAAAATCGAAGATTATCCTGCCATAAAAGCTCATTTAGATTTATATTGGGATAAAATATCGAAAAGAACAGACAAAGGAGATACGCCATATAACCTTCGTAACTGTGCTTATATGGAGGATTTTATGCGGCCAAAAATAATATGGAAGCGTATAGGGTCAATACTTCGCTTCTCGTATGACACTACGGGTAATTTTGGTCTTGATAGTACCTGCTTTGCCACAGGGCAACACATGGCTTATTTGTGCTGCATATTAAATTCTCTTATGGGGCATTATATGTTCAAAGATTCTCCCAAGACTGGTACTGGAGACTTGCTTGTAAGCGTATGGAAAATCCAGTGTAAGCTGCCCCCTAAAACCAAGCGATTCTGCCCCCTTGTGCTAAAATAATCCTACCCCCTTGATTCCAATATAAAAATACCCCTGCTTGGCAATGCCCGGCAGGGGATTTTTCGTAGATTTGATTCCCGTCTTGACCGGTGGGATAAAATCATTTCTACTATGACAACAAAGATAGCAAACATCCTCCAATGTTACGCATTGGGGATGGGGATAAAGCAGATAAGCAGGAGCTTTGAGCTTTCCCGCAACACGGTGCGCAGATATGTGCGCCTGTTTCAAGAGTGTGGTATACCGATAAAGGAGTTGGCCGCCATGCCTTCCGCTCGCATCCAGGAAATGTTCTCTGAAGGTGTTGGCCGTAACAGGGAACCGTCACAACGCCAGCTTGAGCTTGAGGCACTCCTTCCTGAGTATGCTGCCCGGCTTAGCCGCCGAGGCGTAACAGTGAAAACCCTGTACGAAGAGTACCGCGAGACCCATCCTGACGGATACAGACATGCCAGTTTCGGCAACTATCTCATGCGTTACCGTATGGTGACACATGTCGTAGGCCATGTCGAGCATTATGCCGGAGACCAGATGTATATCGACTTCGCCGGTGACAAACTGGAAGTCGTTGACAGTGAAAGCGGTGAATGTCGCAGCGTTGAAGTGTTCGTGGCCATACTTCCGTGCAGCCACTATACCTATTGTGAGGCGGTCTGGTCCCAGTCAAGACAGGACTTGATTAAGGCGTGTGAGAACGCGCTTCATTTTTACGGCGGGGTTCCGATGGCGATCGTACCAGACAACCTCAAATCGGCGGTAACCCGCAGCGACCGTAACGAGCCGGTAATCAACGAGGAGTTTGCGGCATTTGCCGAACACTACGGATGTACCGTATACCCCACACGGGTACGTCATCCAAAGGACAAGGCCTTGGTGGAGAATGCCGTGAAGCTACTTTACCGATCCGTCTACGCTGACATCGAGGGTCTTGTATTCCACTCGCTGGAGTCTCTGAATGCGGCCATATCCGAATCGCTCTCGGCCTTCAACGGACGCAGGATGAGCGGGCGTCCCCAGTCCAGACGGGAACAGTTCGAGCAGATTGAGTCCGACTGCCTCCGCCCGCTTCCCGCCATACGCCATCAGATGAAAGAGCGACGCTCCGCAACAGTAATGCGTAACGGCTATGTCACCTTCAGGCTTCACCATTACAGCGTACCGAAAGAGTATATAGGCAAACGTGTCGAGATTGTCTATGATGCGGACACGCTGGAAATATATCATGGCCTGCGTCTGGTGACCACACACCAGCGCGATGACACGCCATACTCCTATACGACCAAGGATGCCCACGGACTGCCCGGACGTCATGGAAGTTATGAAAAGGATCTGGAACAGATTTACGAACGGGCCGGCCAGACAGATAACGTCCTGCTGCTGTATCTGCGCAAGGTGGCGGAACTCAAGAAGTATCCTCCCGCGGCGTTCCGTTCATGCAGAGGCATCATGGCGTTGGAGAAGACCTTCGGGCTGGAACGGTTGGTGGCGGCAAGCGCATGCGCCACGCAACTGCGCCTATACGGATATCAGGAGATAAGGCGGATCCTTGAACGCGGGGATGATGCAGACTTCCTGTCAAAAGACGACATTGACGATGAGGTCCCCGTAACATCTATCCACAAAAACATCCGCGGAGCAGCCTACTTCGCACAATTAAAACATTTAAATAGAGACAACAATGGAAACAAATAATCTTACCGCACCGATAGCTGTCGAAAAAGACCGCAACACGTTGACAATCGAACTGATGAACCGTATGAAGCTGCACGGCATGGCCGCCGCCTTCACTGAAAGCCTAACCTCCACTATGGCAGAAACAATGACAATCGACTCTTTCCTGCACATGTTACTTGCCAGGGAATGGGACTACCGTGCCAATGCAGCCATCCAACGCCTTATACGCGGGGCGGCGTTCCGCTACAAGGCCTGCCTCGAGCAGATAGACTATGCAATCCCGCGTGGCCTTGACCGCAATCAGATGGAGCGGCTTGCATCGCTGGATTTCATCCGCAAGGGACAGAACCTCTTCATCACAGGGTCATCCGGTACCGGGAAGAGCTTCCTTGCCACAGCAATGGGGTATGAAGCCTGCAAGAAGGGCATACGGACATATTATGCGAATGCTCCGAAACTTATGGGTACGCTTAAGGTGGCAAAAGTAAAAGGCACACTGGAATCGGAACTCAAGAGAATCGAACGGAGCACGCTGCTCATATTGGATGACCTCTTCCTTGTGAACCTTGATGCCAAGGAACGACCCATCCTGCTCGATATAATAGAGGACCGACATGGGCGCAAGTCCATCATCATCACCTCGCAACTGCCAACGGACAATTGGTATGATGCAATCGGAGACCCTACAGTAGCAGATGCCATTATGGATCGTATTATACATACGGCGCACCGGATTGAGCTGACAGGAGAAAGTGTCCGTAAAATGGCTGCATACAGAGGGAAATAAACTAAAATAATAATAACCCCATCGGTCAAGACTTTTTAAGGGGGCATTGTTGAATGTTTTAAGGGGGCAGAATCGCTTGGTTTTAGGGGGCAGCTTACACTGGATTTTCCATGCATGATGCTGACGCACGCATCGAGTATCTTGACGTAGCCGACCACCTTCTCGGCTCAGACATCGAGGAGTTCCTCACCAGACAGGGCTTCTCAGTGAACAACATCACATGGCTTGTCACATCGGCAGACCATATCCCAGTGGTTTACCACAAGTATGACATCGACTGCAAGACCGGCGAGGCAACCCACACCAAACGAGAGGCAGAACTGCAAGACCTCACTATCCACGGACAACTCCAGGCATTGCAGCACCGGGAGCAGGACGAGCTGAAAGCGGCTCTTCGCAAGTACGGCACGGAGGTGGACGGAGGCTTTGAGGTGCATTTCGAGGGAGAGCAGCCCATCGTGGCAGGTTATCTCTTTGACGAGCCTCGTGACATCGTCATAGACGCAGCACGTTTGGATGCCGACGGAAACTTGTCGCTTCTTGGAGAGGACAAGGAAGTGAGGGATGGACAATACGACATAGAGCCAAGCGACATATTTGGCGGTCAGTTGGACTATGTCACGTCGAGTATAGGTGCATGGATGAAGTAGGAGCATGTATGACCCAGTGCATCGTATATGACGAGACGACCAAGGAGAGCGAGACCTTTTGCTCATTGACCGCAGCCAAGAAGTGGATGCGAGAGCGCATCAAACAGAAGCATGAGGTAAGCGGACAGAAGTACAGAGTCTATTCCGACGGAGAGTTTGTTAATTGCGGCTCTATCAGTCTCACAGGCAGCAACAAGTCTTTTGTCGCCAATACAAGGCAGACGAAGAAAGGATATTAATAACAAGGTAACGGCAAGCCTAACCAACTTGCCACACATATATTGATATGGAAAAGCAAATATTGAGTTTTAATGACTTGCCATCAGCATTGTCATTAGTAATAAACAAGCTGGAGATTTTAGAAGAAAAGTTTTCCACACTAATGACTCAAATTCAGCCCGATAAGGGATTGGAATGGCTTAGTGTTTCCGAATTGAGTGAGTATCTCCCTACCCATCCAGTTGAACACACAATCTATTGTTGGACAAGCAATAAACAAATACCATTCCATAAGAAGGGGAAACGTATCATGTTCCTCAAATCTGAAATTGATGAGTGGATGCAAGATAACAAGAGTAGGTCACGAGCAGAAATTATGAATGAAGCAATAGCTTATGTTCAATCAACAAGAAAAGTCATTTAAATAACAAGGTAACGGCAAGTCTAACCAACTTGCCACTATAACATTTTCACATTATGATTTACACTCACACTATCGGACGCATCGGAGCAAAGGATTGCCGCGTCATCACAGGTACACACGGAACATTCATGGCTGTTGACATCGCAGTGGACGACTACAGTAAGGGCAAGCAAATCACCACTTGGGTAAGGGTGAAGAGCAGCAAGGAGAACCATATCCGTTTGGCTGAATACCTCACCAAGGGTCGTATGGTGCTTGTGGAAGGCACACTGACTTCTTCCATTTGGACAGACCGCAACGGAGAGAACCACATACAGCATAGCATCATAGCTGACTCCATCGCCTTTGTCAATGCAGGGAAGAAGGATGCAACCGACACACCTGCAACAAAGGCACGCAAGGCAGCCAAGGCAGAGGGCGAGGCTCCCGTACCGCCAGCCGATGCACCGCAGGACAAGAGCGAAGACCTTCCCTTCTGAGGGTAGTATCAACTGAGAGTAGTACGTACTAATCGTAGTAAATCCGCTTTTACTATGGTTAGTATGTACTATCAGTAGTAGAATAGTAAAGTAGTATTCACTAATAATAGTATCATGTTATGACACAGATAATTGCAGTATTAAATCACAAGGGTGGTGTAGGG
>UMJW01037231.1_pt1 | contig 11020 bp, 9 predicted proteins | sample 1966151 | NCBI WGS metagenome assembly UMJW01 (sample SAMEA4836160, study PRJEB28245) | human gut metagenome | biome: gut microbiome; material: fecal sample | place: Denmark | collected 2008
TGTAGGAACGCACGGATAGTGTCGAGTCGGAGGACGGCCGTGATGTCAAAGATTACAGCGTCCGTGATTTAACTGGGACGGACGCCCTCCCACTAGATACTCACCATGCGTTCCTACAATAGTTACTCGTCGGTGCATCCCAACAACAATTACACGTCCAGACCTCTTTACGGAGAGCTGACGACCGCTTGCGGTCGGACGTTTCGTAGCCGTCGGTCGGAGGGGCAAAAGCCCCGAACGACCGATGGTTAGGTGAACGTGCTAGAAGATCGACCCCTTGTGGGTCGGACTAGCCGAGTGGGTGTCAAGATATTTGTCGTTACTCGTCACGCCTCACCCGTCGAATCGTTACCGGTCAAAAGGTTACTCGAGACTTTTGCGGAAGCTCTGGGAGGGAGCTAGGAGAGGCGCTCGAGCCAGACGGGGAGGTCGGCGAGGTGGGTAGCGAGCGGGGAGGAGGAGACGGAGGAGAGGGGATTGTCGGCGAAGATACCGTAGAGTGCTGTCCCTGAGCCGGACATGGCGGCGTAGAGGGCTCCGTGGTGGTAGAGCGTGTCTCGCAGAGCGGCTAGCTCAGGATAGTGCGCGAAGACGACGGACTCGAAGTCGTTGATGATCAGCTCTCGCCACTGCGCTATCGGTTGCTCCAGTAGTGCTGCAAGCTTGCCCTCCGCCTCGGGGTGGCGTGTCACCTGTCGGTACGCTTCGGCGGTACTCATGCCGATGGAAGGCTTGACGACGAGGAGCCATTTGCCGAGGAGTGCGGACGGCATCGTGAGCGGCGTGAGTACTTCGCCACGACCTGTGACCAGCACGGGGCGGGACTGAATGAAGAAGGGGCAGTCGCTGCCGAGCTCTCCAGCCAACGTCTCTAGCTCTGCCGTGGAGAGCCCTAAGCGACACAGGTCGTTGATCGCTAGGAGCGTGTAGGCGGCATCGGCCGATCCACCACCGAGACCAGCTTCTGTCGGGATCTGCTTCTCGAGCTTGAGCTGTAGCGGAGGTATCTCTGGGTGTTGCGCTCTGAGTAGCTGCACCGCTTTGTAGATCAGATTGCGCTCGATGGGCAGTTCTCCCGCTAGACCGGCGATTTCGTACGAGTCGTACGACTCCTTCGTAGCTTCTGCAGCTATCTCTACCGTGAGCTGGTCTGCCCAGCCAATGGGGAGCATACAGCTCTCGATGTCGTGGTAGCCGTCGGGGCGACGACGCAGGATGCGCAGCCCGAGGTTAATCTTAGCGTGTGGGTGTAGGATCATATCGTGGTCACTCATTCGATTACTTATTCTTATATAGGTGTACCCCGTCGGTGCGGTAGCGGTCGTCTGTCTCGAGGAGCTGCTGCAGGATCGGGAGCAAAGCTTTCTGCTTAATCCCGAGCCTCTTAGCCAAAGTCTGCAAGGTAAGCGAAGGCGCCTCCAATTGCTCTAGAAAAGTCTTGAGTCGCGTCTCTAGAGCCTCCTCACTACGCTGGGAGCGCGCCTTACGAGCTAGACAAAGGTCACAGCGTCCGCACGGCTCAGCCAGCTCCTCACCGAAGTAGTGCAGGAGCATCGCCTGTCGGCATCCCTGCTGACCATCTAGGTATGCGATCGTGGCGGCGAGCCGCTTGGTCATAGCCTCTTTGCGCAGCTCGTACACCTCTGGGGGGATGAGAAAGTGATGCTTGCGCTCCCGCCGTGTGTAGAAGAGGATACGGGGCAAACGCTTTCGCGGGATATAGTGAATGATCTCTCGCTGGCTCATCCTGACTAGGCTGTCGTAGACCTCTTCTCCCGTCAGGTGCGTCTGTATGGAGAGGGTACGCTCGTCGATGAAGACGTAATCGGCAAAGAGTCCCGAGTAGTTTCTCAAGACAGCTCGTAGCACTTTGTCATCTTGGGCGGACAAGCCTCGGATGTAGTATAGCTCCTCTCTAGAGACCTCTACGATCAGTCGTGAGCGTGCCTCATCGAGGAGCAGCTCCCAGGCACCCGCCAGCTCGAGGATATGCAAGGCACTCAAGCTACGTGTCGGGTGCAGATGCTCCGTGCGTACAAACGCCTCTAGATCTATCTCATAGCTGCGCTCCATGCCCTCGCCGAGACCTATCCCTAGGTAGCTGTAGAGGGTATCGTAGATGTCTCGAATGTATGCTTTGTCGGGAAATTCGTTTTGCACCCGCTGCTGGAGCATACCACGATCTCGGCGCTCATATAGCACCACGGCAAAAGCGCGCAGCCCGTCACGCCCCGCACGCCCCGCCTCTTGGAAGTATTCCTCTAGAGCTATGGGCATACTCCAGTGCACCACGAGACGCACATCGGGCTTGTCGATGCCCATGCCGAAAGCATTTGTGCAAACCATCACACGCACCTCTCCTGCCATCCAAGCGTTTTGCTTGATCTCTCGCTCGGCATGCGTCAGCCCCGCATGGTAGTAGTGTGCCGATACGCCCGTCTCCTGTAGCATCTCAGCCAGCTCTTGCGTCTTCTTGCGATTGCGACAGTAGACGATCGCGCTACCAGTCGTCGAGGAGAGGATATGGAGGAGCTCCGTCGCCTTGTCTGTCGTAGGACGTACGATATACTGCAGGTTGTCCCGTGCGAAAGAACTACTGATGACATGCGGCTCACGAAAGCTCAGACGAGCCATCACATCGGCGACCACCTCAGGCGTGGCGGTCGCTGTGAGTGCTAGCAGGGGCACAGTAGGGTAGTAGCGACGTATCTCTGCAATCTTCAGATAGCTAGGGCGGAAGTCGTAACCCCACTGCGAGATACAGTGACACTCGTCCACCACGATCAACTGTATCGGTAGTTCGGGTAGACAGGCGAGAAAGAGTGGTGAGCTCAGTCGCTCAGGGGAAAGGTAAAGAAATTTGCACCCACCATACAGACAATTGTCCAAGGCACGATGGATCTCCTTGTACTCCATGCCTGAGTGAATAGCCACGGCAGACATACCCCGCTTGTTGAGGCCATCTACCTGATCCTTCATGAGAGCAATGAGCGGCGTGACAACGAGCGTCAGCCCGTCGTGGAGCATCGTCGGTACCTGAAAGGTAATACTCTTACCCCCACCCGTAGGTAGCAGCCCGAGCGTGTCTCGCCCCGCCAAGACGCTGTCGATGATCTCCGCCTGCTTGAGACGAAAAGCGGGGTAGCCCCAATAGCGATGGAGTACCTCTAGCGGGGTCTGCTCGTCGTCCGCAGAGGCGGTCTGCGGCGTCTCTGGTCTGTCGGTCGCCTGCTGAGGGGGCTCCTCACCTAGTTGCTCACGCTCGGTCTCCGTTCTCGGATCGGTCGCAGCATCACTCCACAAGTCAGCCTGCTCCTCGAGGAGCAAGTCCCAGTCGACAGCTTCGCTACGCCCAGAGGAGTTGCCTGCTGCCTCATCGCTGGGAGGCAAAGAGGTCCTCTCCAGGTCGTTGTGGCTTGACATCCTTGATCAGTAACTGTAGGGAGACAATTCCGTTAAAGTGGTTCTCATCTATTTGGTAGACAAGGGCAAAGGGTGCAATTGCTCTTCCTGCCGAAGACTTCTTCATAAAGCGGAAGGCGGGTGCTTGGTTGAAGGCTATCCCTGGGCAATGCTTCTTGGATCCCAGTGTAGGTATAGCGTCTACCTTAAAGTGCTCGCTATTGCGTCCCACAGCTCTGCTAGCCCCTCCGTCATAGAGTTGCTGTGTCACAAAGAGCGGCGGGTAGTTGTCCGGTCCATACGGAGCAAAGCGCTGTATCGTCGTGTAGAGTCTCTGCGTCACCTCACGAAGCTCTATCTCGGCATCGATCTCTATCGGTGTGGACTGTGCTCGATCACTAGTTGTCACGGCATTGACTCCCTGTATGTAAGCGCGGAAGTCGGGTAGCTTGTCCGGCAAGAGTGTCAACCCAGCAGCATAGGTGTGCCCACCGAAGTTTAGGAGCAGATCTCTAGCCTCCTCGATGATGCTGTAGATGTCTATCCCGCCGACACTTCGCGCCGAGCCCACGATCCGGTCGCTCGTGCCAGTCAGCACGATCGTCGGTCTATTGGTATACTCCGCCACACGAGAGGCAACGATTCCTATGACCCCCTTGTGCCAGTCAGGCTGGTAGAGGACTACGATGGGCTGATGTGCCAGCTCAGGATTGACTTGTAGGAGCTGCATAGCCTCGTCGGTCGTAGAGCGGTCTAGCTCGCGACGACGCACGTTGTACTCATCGATCAGCTCGCTCATGCGGGCTGTCGTCTTAGCATCATTGCTCAGGAGCAGATCGACCGCCTCGCGGCCATTCATCATACGTCCCGAGGCGTTGATCCTCGGCCCGATCTTGTAGATGATGTCGGACATCGTGATCTTACGCCCTTCGAGACCACAAGTCTTGATGATCCCCTTGAGCCCCATCGAGGGATTGCGATTGAGCTGACGGAGTCCATAGTGCGCCAAGATTCTATTTTCATCCATCACAGAGACCAGATCAGCTGCAATACTCACAGCGACCAGGTCTAGGAGCTTAAAGAGCGAAGCCGAGGGGAACCCATTATTCATCCCAAAGGCCTGCATAAACTTAAACGCGACGCCACACCCACAGAGCTCCTCAAAGGGGTAGTGACAGTCTGGTCGCTTAGGGTCTAGGACGGCCGCGGCATCGGGCAGCTGGTCGTCAGGGTGGTGGTGATCGCAGATGATAAAGTCTATCCCCAACGTCTTAGCATAGGCTATCTCGTTGATAGCCTTGATGCCACAATCCACCACGATGATCAGCGTCGCGCCTATCTCATGGGCATGATCCACGCCCCGATAGGATACGCCGTAGCCCTCATCGTCCCGTCCTGGGATATAGTAGCTCAGCAGGTGCTCGCTGCACCCCGCCGAGCGGAGGTACTTATAGATTAGTGATACTGCTGTAGTGCCATCTACATCGTAGTCGCCGTATATCATGATATGCTCCTTGCGTCCTAGCGCCTTGTTGAGACGCTTGACCGCCAGATCCATATCTTGCATCAGAAAGGGGTCGTGCAGATCCTCTAGCGATGGGTGAAAGAATCGCTGTGCATCTGCTTCTGTACGTATACCGCGACGATAGAGTAGGCGTCCCGCCACAGCGGGTATTCTCAAGGCATGCGCCAGTTGAGAGCCACCCACCTCCTCCTCTCGGGTGAAGGGAGTGTATTGCCATTCGTTCGTCATTATATTGTTTTATTTTTTTTGTCATAGGGAGAGTGGGTAGGCTAGGAGCAGACCAAGGCTCCTGACCTGCTATGTGTGCGGTCTGGACAACCTGGGTAGAAAACGATTTACAGCTCATTACTAGCGCATTATATTGTAAGCACCTAGGGCGAAGCTTGCGACAAGGTCGCACCTCCGCATTTTAGGCTCTGTAAATGTACAAAATAATCTTGAGATAGAGTACGCCGTCGCCACACGTTTCACGGCATCATCATTGACAAGTTGGGGCGGGTAACACTCGATGGCACAGATACCAGAGAGCTATGGGATGGCTCTATAGCTTACCCTAGTAGCGGTAAGCGCCCGCTACGCATCAAGGTGCGCAACATCTGTGGTGATGAGACGATCTTCGCCCTGTCACAAGAGTAACCACCTAAGCTCAATTCCCCAGTAGGAATTTCCAAATAGCTCGCTGAGAAATAAAAAATCTCCACGTGGGCGAGAAATGAAACTTCGGAAGAATCAAACGATACGTCCGAGGAAATGATTCTCGCCTACGTGGAGATTTTTTGTTTCTTCCCTGGCCAATAAAAAATAGCCACGTGGGAATAGACTTCCTGTCGTGACTATCATCAAGAGACTGTTGCATAAAGGCGAATCGCTGTGTTGCTTTCGGGATTCGGCTTCGGTCACATACGGATGTATGCTCCCTTCAGACCTCACCCTCAGCGCCTTGCGCTTCATCCTTTCTGCAAAGTCTAGACAATCTTGCAAGCAAGATTGTGAGACTGTTGACTTTTGCAACAGTCTCATAAAAGGCTATCGGTTAGAGCCACAGCCTCTAGAGATGTGCATGGGTCTAGCCTCCGTGGCTCTGTATGGCTGAGTAGGCCTGCTGGAGTAGCTTGAGGGTGTCGCGTGCTGCCTCCTGCTGGGCGCGCTTCTTGCTACTGCCCGCGCCGCGCCCTACGGGCTTGCCATCGATCCAAACGCTGTAGATGAAGTGATCGTGCGGTGCCATCTCGTGCTCCTCGAGGCGGAACTCGTGAGAGAGGTGATGCTTCTGAACCCACTCAATCAGTTCGCTCTTATAGTTCTGAATGCTCGCCACCGTGTGCGCCTGCATGTCGCGATAGGTGGGGAGGATAAAGTCCCGGACGAACTCTTGCGTACGGGCGTAGCCCTGATCGAGGTAGATGGCGCCGATGAGTGCCTCTACGGTATTGCCGTAGATGTCTACCGAGTTGTCTAAGGCGCTTGGCACCATGATGATATAACGCTCCAGATGGAGGCGTCGCCCCACCTCGTTATTGACGGGACGGCTCACGAGCGAACTCTTGCACTTGCTTAGCTCGCCTTCGTCCCATGTGGGGTGGAGCTGATAAAGGTAGGTGCAGATAGAGGCTTCGAGGACTGCATCACCGAGGAACTCGAGCCGCTCATTATTGAGCTTCTCTCCTCCCTCTCCGACGATAGAGCAGGAGCGGTGACGCATAGCTAGGAGGTAGAGGTCTGTGCGGACCGGCACGATACCTATCCGATCGAAGAGGGTCGTCAGATTGGGTGTGCGCTGTGAGTTGTCTCCACGCAAGGTGCTCCACCAGTGCTGCCAGCGCTCGCTGAGCTCCTGGAGCCACATTCTGGTTCGAGAGAGTCTGATCAAACTCATAGCACTACCTCTCTAGGAGCCTCAAAAGAGCGACACCCCTTCACGCGTGTCTGCTCTAACGAGCGGATGCAGACAGGCGTGAGGAAGTGTCGCTGATAGATTGTCATAGGCTCTATGCGATGCGATCTACGTATAGTGAGTGCGCGCTTATCGAACCTTCTTGAAGATGACGCAAGCGTTGTGACCTCCGAAGCCGAAGGTATTGCTCATGGCTACGTTGATGGTACGCTTTTGTGCCTTGTCAAAGGTGAAGTTGAGCTTGTAGTCTATCTGGTCGTCTTCATCTCCTGGCTCATGATTGATGGTCGGTGTGACGACATCTTCCTGGATGGACTTGACGATAGCCATGGCCTCTAGGGCTCCCGTAGCACCGAGGAGGTGTCCTGTCATAGACTTCGAGGAGCTGATGTTGAGATCGTACGCTTTGTCGCCCCAGACGCTTTGGATCGCTTTGACCTCTGAGGCATCACCGACGGGTGTAGAGGTGCCGTGAACGTTGATATAGTCTACATCTTCGGGCTTCATGCCAGCATCTTCTAAGGCACGGGTCATGACGAGCTTGGCTCCTAGTCCCTCGGGGTGACTAGCGGTCAGGTGATAGGCATCGGCTGAGAGTCCGAAGCCGGCGAACTCTGCATAGATCTTAGCCCCACGAGCTACCGCATGCTCATACTCCTCAAGTATGAGGATCGCAGCTCCCTCGCCTAGTACAAAGCCGTCACGGCTCGCACTGAAGGGGCGAGAGGCGGTCTCGGGTGAGTCATTGCGTGTGGAGAGTGCGTGCATTGCGTTGAAGCCGCCGATACCAGCGACCGTCACAGCAGCCTCGCTACCACCGGCGACCATCATCTTCGCCTTGCCTAGACGTATCATGATAGCGGCATCGATGATTGCATTGGTTGAGGAGGCACAAGCTGAGGCGACACTGTAGTTGGGCCCGTGAAATCCGTACTCGATCGATACGAGTCCAGCAGCGATGTCGGAGATCATCTTCGGGATGAAGAAGGGGTTGAAGCGGGGCCCCCGCTCGGGATCATACTGCATGATCTCCTCCTGGAAGGTCTCTAGTCCTCCGATACCTGCGCTGATGATGACGCCGACCTCGTTCTTGTCGACATGCTCTAGGTCTACAGCAGAGTCTGCGATCGCCTCTTTTGTCGCTACCAGTGCGAGCTGTGTATATCGATCATAGCGGCGTACCTCCTTGCGGTCGAAGTGCTCTTCTGGATTAAAGCCTTTGACCTCACAGGCGAACTGGGTCTTGAACTTGGAGGCATCAAACTGTGTGATGGGAGCTGCTCCACTCTTACCGGCTAGCATGTTTTGCCAAGTGGTAGGAGCATCATTGCCAATGGGGGTGATGGCACCTAGGCCAGTCACGACTACTCTGTTAAATTGCATAGGCTATATCAAAGTCAAGCGTCAAGGATATGAGGAGTCTGCTGCTATGAGCAGCAGGTTCTAGCGATGTAAACTGAATGTGGGGAAATGCACAAGGGCAAGCCCAGCACCCACGCTGGGAGATCTGAGACTTGCCCTCGGGCTCTGTATGTGCTACAGAGGATCTAGGTGGTCGCATAGCTATGCAACGAGACCTCTGTATCGTATGGTGAGGAGAGCACTCTGTCTACTCCTCGGGATGGCTTATGCTAGCTGCTTCTCGATGTAGTCGATAGCGTCGCCAACGGTCTTGATACCCTCAGCCTCCTCATCGGGGATGGTCATATCAAACTCCTTCTCGAAGGCCATCATCAGCTCGACAGTGTCGAGTGAGTCAGCACCAAGATCGGTGGTGAAGTTTGCCTCACGAGTTACCTCTGAGAGCTCGACGTTGAGCTTGTCTGCTATTAGGTCTTTGACCTTGCTTTCTACTTCTGCGTTCATTGCTTAATAGGTTTATTTGATGAATAATTGATTAGTCATACTGGATCGGTAAGCCTCGCTGCAGACCGCTTGGCGCTGAGGCGTATCGTGTCCGCAGATTTAGCTGTACCTTTGTACACAAGAGACGTGAGAGCGTGCGAATGCCACTGCATTTTGCACACATGCGCCCCTTATGTGCAACAAATGTACGAATAAAAATGGAAACCATAGCTATCTTCGCCTCAGGCAATGGAACAAATGCGGAGGCTCTTGTCCACTACCTGGCTCATATCGACGACATTTCTGTCGCGCTTATAGCAACTGACAACCCCCACGCTGGAGTCCTCAAGCGTGCTGAGAGACTGGGCATACCGTCCCTCACCTTCCAGCGCAAGGAGATGCGAGACCCCGTTTTTGCTAAGCAACTTCGGGAGCAGTATCGGGTGACGGCTATTGTCCTGGCGGGCTTCCTGGGCTTGGTGCCAGAGAGCTTGCTGCGCACTTTCCCGCAGCGTATCCTCAACATTCACCCGGGGCTGCTGCCCGACTATGGAGGCAAGGGAATGTATGGCGATCGCGTCCATGAGCGTGTACTAGAGGATCATTGCTCCGTGAGCGGCATCACGATCCACCTCATCGACGACCAGTTCGATCGTGGCTCGACGCTCTGCGAGGTGCGTCTAGCGGTTCATCCCGATGACACGGTCGATACGCTCGCTGAGCGCATTCATCGTCTGGAGCATACTTACTACCCCGTGGTCGTCGCTGACTACCTCACACGTCCCGACCTCCAGCCACTCGTCTAGCAGGGCTAAATGAGACTGTTGACTTTTGCAACAGTCTCTTAATGATAGAGGGGACTCGATCGCACTGCAGCGGTCGAGTCCCCTCTCTATATATATGTCGTGTTCGATAGTCTAATCCTCTGAAGGCTGTTCGAGTGCGCGCTGCGCTTTGAGCTCCTTAAACTTCGCCTGCATGGTCGGATTCTTGTAGGTGAGCTTGCGAATGGTGAGCCCCTCCGCCTTGTCGTTGGCTAGGCGTAGGTTGTTTTCGCTACCGATGAGATGCTCCTTGATCTTCTGCAGATGCTTGATCGAACTGTCGATCTCTTCGATCGCCTTCTGAAACTTCTCACTCGCTAGGCGGAAGTTGCGTCCGAACTTGTCCTTGAACTCCTCTATATCCTCCTCAAAGTGTGTGATATCGATGGACTGCTGCTGCGCCTCGAAGAGCTGCTTGCGTATGTCGAGGCTCTTGCGTGAGGTGGAGACGAGGAGCGTGATCAGAGGTACGAAGAACTGGGGCCGGATCACATACATCTTCTCGTAGCGGTGTGACTTATCGACGATGCCACCATTGTAGAGCTCGTTGTCTGGCTCTAGGAGCGACACGAGGACGGCATACTCGCACCCTTTCTTGCGCCGATCCTCGTCGAGCTTCTTGAGAAAGTCTTCGTTGCGATGCTTCGTGGAGGTCGTGTCGGCTTCGTTTTTCATCTCAAACATGATGGAGATGTACTCTAGCTCATTACCCTCGGCATAGTCACGAAAGACAAAGTCTCCTTTGGTGCCACCGACCACATCGTTGTCCTTCTCAAAGTAAGCGTGGGGGTAAAAGGATCTCAGCTTCTGCTCAAACTCTAAGGCACAGTGCTGCTCGAGTGTCTCGCCGAGCATCTTGGTGGACATGCGGGTCTTGAGGTCTTTGTAAAAGTCTACCTCTCGCTCCAGCATCTTCTTCTCTAGCTCGTGCTGCTCTTGCAGTTGCTTGACTTCCAGCTGAGCCTCTTTGCTTTGTAGCGCCACCTGAGCTTGCAGAGCAGTGATCTCCTGCTCCTTGGCTTGTAGTGTCTTCTGACTCTCGGCCTGCACCTTCAGGCGCTCATTATCTCGCAAGCTCTCCTGCTGCGCTAGCTGAGCGTGCAGCTCGGTGATCGTCTGCTCTTTGTTGGCTAGAGCCAGCTGCAGATCGGCCTGGCTCTTCTCGCCCATGGCGTCGAGCTTGCTCTGCAGCTGAACCAGCTGAGTGTCTCGCTGGGAGAGCTGCTCTTTGAGCGTCGCCTCGGCCTGCGCTACAGCTAGCTGCTGCGCCTGTCGGCTCTGCTCCTCTACAAGTGCCACGCGCTCTGCGAGTGCCTTGTCAAAAGCCTGACCACGCACCTGCTCTAGCAGCTGCGCATAGCCACGCTCATCAATACTAAACGGCTGATGGCAATTCGGACAAACCAATTCGTGCATAGGGGGAATTAGAGATTAGAGGTTAGAAGTTAGAGAGTAGAAGTTAGAGAGTCATCCGACCCGCCTCTCTCTCCTTGAGACTGTTGCAAAAGTCAACAGTCTCACAATCTTGCT
>UMJW01028252.1_pt1 | contig 10572 bp, 10 predicted proteins | sample 1966151 | NCBI WGS metagenome assembly UMJW01 (sample SAMEA4836160, study PRJEB28245) | human gut metagenome | biome: gut microbiome; material: fecal sample | place: Denmark | collected 2008
AAGGATACGAACCGAAACGATAAAAGTTGCCATATATGAAAACCATCTCATTATTTTTCCAGGTGCATCAACCCATGCGGCTGAAGACCTATCGGTTCTTCAACATGGGCATCGACCACAACTACCTCGACGACGCCCGCAACCGCACCCTCATGCAGCGCGCGGCGGCGGAGTGTTACCTGCCCATGAACGACCTGCTGCTGGAGCTGATAAAATCCACCGGAGGAAGACTCCGCGTCAGTTTCTACATCTCGGGGACAGCCCTGGAGCAGATGCGCTCCTACGCTCCCGACGTACTGCGCGGCTTCAGAAAACTGGCCGCCACCGGGTGCGCAGAGTTCGTCGGCGGCACCTACTCCTATTCGCTCGCCGCTCTGGCGGGCCGAGAGGAGTTCACCGCCGAAGTGCAGCGCCATGCGGAGATGATACGGGAGGAGTTCGGCCAGACGCCGGACGCCTTCTTCAACACCGCGATGCTCTACTCCGATTCGATAGGCGAGACGGTCGCTTCGCTCGGCTACAAGACCATGCTGGCCGAAGGCGCCAAGCACCTGCTCGGTTGGAAAAGTCCCAACTACGTCTATGCGGGTGCCACGAACCAGAAACTGCGTCTGTTGCTGCGCAACTACCGCCTGAGCGACGATTTGGCGTTCCGCTTCTCCGACCGCAGGTGGTCGGAATGGCCGCTGACGGCCGACAAGTTCCTCGAATGGATAGCGGGTGACCGGGGCGAGGTGGTCAATCTCTGTACGGATTACGAAGCATTCGGCTCGTGGCAGCGGGCCGACACGGGAATATTCGATTTCCTCCGCGCCTTCGCCGAAGGGGCAGCCGCCTCGGACCGTTTCGAATTCGCTACCGTATCGGAGAGCGCCGCACGTCACCAGCCCGTCGGGGTACTCTACGCGAACCACGAAGTGACGTGGGCCGACGAAGAACGCGACCTATCTGCCTGGCTTGGCAACGAACTCCAGCAGGAAGCCTTCGGCAAACTCTATGCCCAGGCCGGAAACGTCCGGCAGCTCGGCGACCCCGATTTCAACCACGTCTGGAATTTCCTGCAGACGGCCGACAACTTTTATTGGATGGCCACCAAATGGTTCACGGACGACGGCCAGCAGACCGGCGAAAACCCTTATCCGTCGAGCTACGAGGCATTCATCAACTACATGAACGTCCTGAGCGACTTCATCAACGAACTGGCGCGGCGGCGGAAAGGCACGGAATTTGACACGAAACAGGAAACGGGTGTACCCGAAACGTGCGGTGCGTCCGCCGATTAATACAAACCAAAAATACATGATTATGAAAACCAGACTCATTGTCATCGCCGCCCTGTGCGGCGCGCTGCTGTGCTCCTGCGGAAACAGGAACAAAAAGGCGCAGAAGGAGAGCGTCTATAAGGAGACGATAGAGCTCACCACCGTCGAGGGCGACCACAACCTCGAAGCCACGCGGATAAAAATTGCGGATTCGCTGGTAAAAGACCCGAAAGCCGGTGCGGTCATCAATGAACGCTACACGGGCATGTTGCCGGCCGCCGACGGTCCCGGCATCGACTACGACCTTACCATCGTCCGGCAGGAGGGTGTCACGCGGGGTGTCTATGCGCTCGTAACGACCTATATCGAAGGAGAAAACGGCCGGGATGCGATATTTACCGAAACGGGGCGTTTCGTCACTCTCCAGGGCGAGGGTCCGAATAAAGGGACGGAATACCTGGAGCTCACCCCCTCCGACGACAGTACCGTCCACTATTTCCTGAAGGAGAAAGACGGCAGCCTGACGATGGTCGGCAAAGACCTCAAACGAGCCGATTCCAAACTCAACTATACCCTCAAACGCACGAAGCTCTGAAACGTTTCCGTGCAACCGGGTTCCTTGCCCCGATACCGTCCGCCCACAGGACGGGCCGGGGCTTTTTTTGCGCCGCGAACGGAACCGGTACCCGGCGGCAGCCTCTCCCCCCGAAGCATCAGACAGCGGAGGGGTCGGCTTTGCAAAGCCGACCCCTCCGAAAACCGCTCTTGCACCTCGACAAAGCGAGCCGAGGCGATATCAATAGCTCCTTGCGAAAAGCACCCTCCGCTGCGAAGGTTTGCCCGTCAGCATATCCACGCCTCCCTCTTCCATCGAATCGAACGGGATGCAGCGTATCGTCGCTTTCGTAAGCTCCTTGATGCGGATTTCCGTTTCGGTCGTACCGTCCCACGGCGCGAGCACAAATCCGCCCTTCTCGTCCAGCACGCGGGTAAACTCCTCGAAGGTATCCACCTTGGTAATCATGGAATCGCGGAATTTAAGCGCCTTCTGGTAGATATTGTCCTGTATCTCGGCCAACAGCCTGTTCACGTAATCCTCGATACCCGCTATCGGTACCGTCTCCTTTTCGAGCGTATCGCGGCGCATCACCTCCGCCGTTCCGGCGGCCAGGTCGCGCGGCCCTATCACGATGCGCACCGGGAATCCCTTCAGTTCGTACTCGGCGAACTTGAATCCGGAACGGACGTTGTCGCGGTCGTCTATCTTGACGGTAATGCCTTTGGCCTTCAGCTTCGCGGCGACGGTCTCCATCTCGCCCACCATGCGGCGAAGCTCCTCCTCGCCTTTATAAATAGGTATCATCACCACCTGCGTGGGTGCGAGCCGGGGCGGCAGCACCAACCCGTTGTCGTCCGAATGCGCCATGATGAGCGCCCCCATCAGCCTCGTCGAAACTCCCCACGAGGTCGCCCATACGTAATCGAGCTTGCCGTCCCGACCGGCGAACTGCACGTCGAACGCCTTGGCGAAGTTCTGTCCCAGGAAGTGCGACGTACCGCTCTGAAGCGCCTTACCGTCCTGCATGAGCGCCTCGATGGTGAAAGTCTCCTCCGCACCGGCAAAACGTTCGTTGGCCGTCTTGCGCCCCATGATAACCGGCAGCGCCATCCAGTTCTGCGCGAAACGGGCATAGACGTTTATCATTTTGTCTGCCTCTTCCAGCGCCTGTTCCTTGGTTTCATGCGCCGTATGCCCCTCCTGCCAGAGGAATTCGGCTGTACGGAGAAAGAGCCGGGTACGCATCTCCCAACGCACTACATTGGCCCACTGGTTGATAAGGATAGGCAGGTCACGGTAAGACTGTATCCAGTTCTTGTACGTATTCCAGATGATGGTTTCGGAGGTCGGACGCACGATAAGCTCCTCTTCGAGTTTCGCATCCGGGTCCACGACGACACCCTCCCCGTCGGGATTGTTCATCAGGCGGTAGTGCGTCACCACGGCGCACTCCTTGGCGAAACCCTCCACATGGTCGGCCTCACGGCTGAAAAACGACTTGGGTATGAAAAGCGGGAAATAGGCATTGACATGGCCCGTCTCCTTGAACATGTCGTCCAAAGCCCTGTGCATCTTCTCCCAGATGGCATATCCGTATGGCTTTATCACCATGCATCCGCGAACAGCCGAACTTTCGGCAAGACCCGCCTTCACCACGAGGTCGTTGTACCATTGCGAATAATTCTCGGCACGGCTGGTCAACTCCTTTAACTCTTTTGCCATAATCGTATGTTGTAAGAAATATTTATCTTTGCAAGTGACAAAGGTACTCAGAATCCGTTTAAATCCGTTTAAACAACATAAATTTTAGCCCGTACGGGACAAAAACCGGTCCGGGCCGCACTTCACCCCCCATTTTTTCCGGCTCGTCCGCCGGAGCTCCGCCCGGCGGAATATTTTTCGTAGCTTTGGATAAGCGACACCGGCGGAGGTGGCACAAATTATGATGCAACAAAAAAGGGAACCGCAGCGTCTTATATATATACATTCCGCGATGCGGGTTACAAAACAGAAAACGGATTCCTGCGTTATCATAACGAAAGAGGGAACCATAACATAACGCTTACAGCTATGAGAAAGATGATTAAATATTTGGGAGCGGCGCTGGCCGGACTCGCCGCCGTGCTGACCGCCGGATGTACCGCTTCCCGCTATGCCGCATCCGCCTCCCCGTATTACGACAACATGTACGGGACGCATGACAGGCAGGCCATAGCGCAGGCCGAACGCAGGCAGGCGGAAATAGAACAGGCCGAAGCGGAAGCCCGCCGTGCGGGCATCGAAGCCATGCTGGCACAGGCCGACGCCGAGGACGGCATCATATTGGAGGGAATAGACGACGGTTATTCGGACAGCTACATAGACGGTTACCGCGACGGATACGAAAGTGCCTACTTGCGGCGGCTGAGCATGTTCGAAGACCCGTACTATGTCCGTCCGTCCAGTTATTACGACTATTACTACGACACGGCTTTCTTCGTGGACGGCGTCTACGGCCCGGGGTTCTACGACATCTCCATCGTGGGAGGGAATGTCATCGTCAATCCCGTCTATCTCACGCCGTGGAGTTACTGGAGCAGCCCCTACTATTGGAATCCCGGTTTCTATTTCGGAAGTTACTACTCGCCCTATTGGGGATGGAGCTGGGGCTTCAACTGGGGATGGAGTTGGGGATGGGGCCCGAACTGGGGATGGTATCCGGGTTGGTGGCATCCGGGATGGCATGACCATTGGCATCACGGGAATCCCAACTACTCTTACAGACCCAATTCGAATCCCGGCAGCCGGTACGGTTACAGCCCGAACGCATCGCGGTACTCATCATCCGCATCCCGCGGCTCATCATCGAGCAGCAGCGTACGTTCCGGTTCGTCCGCATCGAGGGGCAGTGCCTCCTCCGGTTCCGTAAGGGGCTCGTCGAGCTCTTCCTCGCGCGGCAGCTCCGCCACCTCCGTGCGCGGGTCGTCCAGCAGTTCGTCCAGAGGCAGCGCAACAGGTACGAGCGTAAGGGGCTCATCGAGTTCCTCCTCGCGCGGCAGCTCCGCCACCTCCGTGCGCGGGTCGTCCAGCAGTTCGTCCAGAGGCAGCGCAACAGGTACGAGCGTAAGGGGCTCATCGAGTTCCTCCTCGCGCGGCAGCTCCGCCACCTCCGTGCGCGGGTCGTCCAGCAGTTCGTCCAGAGGCAGCGCAACAGGTACGAGCGTAAGGGGCTCGTCGAGCTCCTCCTCGCGCGGCAGCTCCGCCACTTCCGTGCGCGGGTCGTCCGGCAGTTCGTCCAGAGGCAACCTCAATACGAGCACAAGACGTTCGACGGGTAACAGCTACCGAACCCCCGGCATATCTTCCGGAAACCGCAGTACCGGTATATCGAGCGGCTCTTCCCGCAGCAGTTACAGCACTTCCGGCCGCTCGTCCTATTCATCCGGAAGCTCCTTCTCGAGAGGCAGTTTCAGCACAGGCAGCAGTTCGACGGGACGGTCGTCCGGCAGTTTCAGTTCCGGAAGGTCCTCTTCGAGCAGTTCTTCCAGAAGCAGTTTCAGTCCGAGTTCGGCAGGACGCTCCTCCGGTAGTTTCAGTTCAGGCTCTGCAGGGCGTGCATCGAGTTCATCCTCCTCACGTTCATCGTCAGGAAGGAGATAACGGATAAGCGAAAGATTAACAGACATCCGGCGGAAGGGAGACCCTTCCGCCGGACAAAACCATAACATAAGGAATTATGAAGAGTTTCAGACGCATGGTGCCGGCACTGGCCGCACTCCTCACAGCGGTTTCCGCCGGTGCGCAGAATGCCCAGCTGGACGGGTTGCTTGTCACGGCCAGCCAGTTCACCCCGGTGGACATGATGAAATATTCGCAAAACAACTATTCGTTCACCACCGGCCGCGTCGCCGCCATGGGCGGAGCTTTTACGGCACTCGGGGGCGACATGGCCTCGATGGGCATCAACCCGGCCGGTCTGGGCATGTACCGCAATTCGGTATGGGGACTCTCTCCCGCCATGACCTTCACGGGCAACCGGAACGCATACGCGACGGCGCACGACAACAACGCCTCGCGTTTCAGCTTCAACAACATCGGAACGGTACTGCAACTGAGTCAGCGGAGCAACGGCCTCGTCAGCTTCAATCTCGGTCTGTCATACAACAAGATGGAAGATTTCAATTACCGCGGCAGCGTCCGGCTGCCGGCAGCGGCGGGAGGCTCTCTGCTGAACATCTTCCAGCTCCAGCTCAACGGTCTCTACGACTTCTTCAACACGGGTACATGGAACGGTCTTTCGGAGAAAGACCTCAACAGCGACCCATTCAACAACGGCAACATCTACATCGACGAATGGGGAGCTGTACTGGGCTATCAGTCGGGCCTATTCCCCGGTTTGGGCGGCGACAACATGTACGGTCTGAACGGCCTGCCCGAAAACAGCAACATCACTCCCTCGCTGCGCTATGACAGCCGGGGTTCGGTGGGCGAGTACAACATAGCCGGCGGCTTCAACATCAACAACATCCTCTATCTCGGATTCGATTTCGGCTTTCGGGACATCTACCAGCGGCTGTCGCTCTACTACTCCGAAGACTACGAAGGCAACTACTCGGGCACGGCACAGCAGTACCTCAGGCAGATGAACTACAACCAGTATCTGCTGGCCCAGGGTTCGGCCTTCAATTTCAAGATAGGCGCCATCGTCCGCCCCATTCCTCAACTGCGCATAGGCATCGCCTACCACAGTCCCTCCTACTCCTCGGTACGCAAAGAGTATTACGGGAGCATGGGAACTTCGCGCTACGGCGACCCCAACAGCAAACACTATACGTCGTCCACCGTCGGTTACGACTACGCATTCAATACCCCCTCGCGGCTTCTCACGGGTATCGCTTTCACGCTCGGCGACTACTTCGCCCTGTCGTTCGACTACGAACGGGTATGGTACAACAAGATGCGCTACATGAGCGAGACCTACGACGTCCAGGAGAGTTTCCGCACTGCCATAGGCAACGACTACCGGGCCGCCGACAATTTCCGTGTGGGTGTTGAGGTAAAACCCATTCCCGGTTTCGCCCTGCGGGCCGGCTACGCCTATTACGGTTCCCCGATAAAGGAGAAGGACGAGGCAGGGAATGACCTGATATTCAAAAACATCTTCACTACATCATCCAACCACATATCGGCCGGCGTCGGCATTTGGCTGGGCCGGGCCACCACGTTGGACATCGCCTACGTGTACAGCAGATACAAAGTGGCACCTTACGGGCTCTACTACTACAACGGCCCCGCACGCCTGCCGCAAGGCATGGTGGGCGAGGTGACCTATAAGCCGATAGGCGACATCACCGACGGCATTCTGAACAGACATACCGTCACCATGTCGTTCAACTTCTTCTTTTAGAAGCCATACGCAACAGAAAACCCGACGTCCGGGGCCGACGGACGCACGACAACCCGAACATGAAAAGAACCCTCGCCGCAATCGCGGCCCTCTTGCTGGCCTGTCCGGGCGCAAAGACACAGGAACCGGAGCTCATACTCGAAGAGCTTCCGGAGGCGGAGCCTCCTGCCGCCGTCTCCGTTCCCCTGCCTGCCGACTCCGCAGAACCGGCCACTCTCCCTCCCCCGCCTCCGGAGAACGGAGGCAGCCGATGGCAGTTCGGAATCACCGCAGGCTATTTCCATTCGGCCGCCGACTGGCTGGTCATTACGGACGGCATCGAACACAACGGCAGGGACTACATCCGGAGTCACCCCGGCGCAACGGCCGGATTCGTAGCATCGTATCCTTTCGGGGAGGTGTGGTCTTTCGATACGGGAGTCAACTTCTCGTGGTGGGGTTTCGGATACAGAGACAGCGGAATAAGGATGAAAACGGAGCGCTACATGGTGGAGATTCCGGTTCTCATCACCTTTTTCGAAAGCGACGCCTACATTCCCGTCTTCCTGCAGGCCGGGGTACTGACAGGCATTCTGGCAGGCGGCAGGATAAATGTAACGGCGGATGCCGATTACGGGGAATGGACGCCGCGCCGAGCCGGCGATTCGTTCAACCGGGTTTCGTTCGGGCTCATACTCGGCATCGGATACGGTCACTTCACATTCCAGTTCATCCAGAATTTTACGGATACATGGAACCGGGGCATGCTCCATACATGGGAAAACTTCACGGGCGATACGGTTACCAGACAGACTTCCCGCGCTTACAGCCTCACCTACACCTACTGGTTCTGACGGTCTGAATGTCCGCCTCCGGAACGGAATCGGCTGCAGTGCCGCCTCTGCAAAACCGCTTCCCGACGGCTCGCCCGGTATTTATCGCCGATGGGCAGCCATGAAATCCAATGTCCGCCGTGCGGTGAGTTCCCGCAGGGCGTCGCGCCCCACCCACCGCGCCGCCGCATCGTCTGCCGCGGCAAGCCGTCCGGCCACCTCCACCGCTGCGAGGCGGAGCCTTTCGTTGCGTTTCCCTATCTGTCTCAGGGCCCAATTCACCGCCTTTTTCACGAAGTTGCGCCCGTCCCATGCGTAGGCCTCCACCACCTTCAGCCACTCCAGAAAACGTTCGTCCGAGGCCTCCTTGTCATGGACGGCGAGTACCGCCATCAATACGAACCCCGTTCTGCGCACGAACTCCCTCCCGTCGGCCACATATTCGGTCACCTTGCCCTGCACATAAGGCAGGTGCCGGAACAGATTGGAGCAACACTGGTCGCACAGGTCCCACGAATCGAACTCCGCACTCCAGGCATCCATATCCTCCGGCCCGAAACGCGCCGGGTCGGCAATCAGGCCGGCCAATATCCGGGCCTCGTGCACTCCCGACTCCCAAAGCGCCATGGCCGTCTCGTGCCTGCGCCGATAGGGTTTCGCCGCGGCACGCAGAAGCGGCAGCGGCACCCCGACGGCCCGGTCGGTACGGATACCGAAACGCGCCATCCCCTCGATATTCTTCTCGTTTCGGTTCTCTTCGAGCCACGCAAGAAGTTCTTCCGCCGCCGTCATCGTTCGTATCCCTCCCCGACGAGTTCCCGGATGCGCAGACAGCTTTCGCGTCCCGGCACGAAAGTATGGACAGCAAATCCGAGCCGGGCGGCTGCCGAAGTATTGGACGGCTTGTCATCCACGAAAAGCGTCCGTTCGGGCCGGAGACCGTACCGCTCGGTAAGCAGGCCGAACATGCGCGGGTCGGGCTTGGCCAGCCCCTCCCGGCTCGAAACAATCTGTCCGTCGAAGTAGCGGAAGACCTCGAATCGGCTGACATGGTCGTAGAACTCGGCCGGCATATTGGAGAGCACATAGAGTCCGTATCCCTTTGCCGACAGCTCCTTTATCAGCTCTGCCGTGTCGCCGAATTCGTTGAACAGGTACATGAGCCTGTCCAGTTTGGCGGCAGCCTGCTCCGGGCCGAGTCCGCACTCGGCAGAGACCGCCTCCACGACTTCGCTCCGGGATGCGGTACCGAGGTCGTAGCGCTTCCACCACTCGGGAAAAGGCCGGTCGCCCTGCAGAAACGAAAATTCGGCTATTTCGGCGCCGTAACGGTCGTAGTCGCGTCCTATCACGACTCCGCCGAGGTCGAAAACCACGTTCTCTATCTTTTCCATACGTCACGTTTCGAGACACAAAGATAACGAATGTGCTTTTGGAAAGAACGGACGGAAGAAGTATATTTGTAGGACAACATCGACGTTTAACGGACAAGCTCATGAACATAAGCGGCATACTCGAACGTTTCGGCATACAGAACGAAAGGCTCATAGAGGTCATCAACGTACTGTTCACCATGCTGGTGGTGAGCCTTATCGGCTGGCTGGCATACGTGGTAGCGAAGAAGTTTCTCCCGAAACTCATCAAAAAGATAGCGGGTGCCACCCGGCAGCACTGGAGCGAATGGCTGCTCGACCAGCGCTTCTTCAACCGCCTGGCCCTGCTGATTATGCCCATCGTACTCCGCACCGGCCTCTCGCCGATAAAGTGGGAACACATGGCGACCATCAACCGGATACTCGACATCTGGATAGTCGTCGCCATCGCCCTGCTCGTATCGGCTTTCATGAGCGGCATCAACCGGGTGTACGAGAAGATGGCCAGCGTCCGGGACAAACCCGTCAAGATTATCACGCAGGTCATCACGGTCGTCATCTGGTGCGCCGTGGCGCTCATCATCATCAGCATCTTTACGCGTGAAAGCCTGGCCGTCCTGCTCGGCGGTCTCACGGCTTTCGCCGCCGTCCTGATGCTCGTCTTTCAGGACACCATCCTCGGTTTCGTGGCGGGCATCCAGCTCAGTTCGAACAACATGGTAAGGCTCGGCGACTGGATAGTGATGCCGAGCCGCGGAGTGGACGGCGAGGTGACGGAGATAGGTCTCACCACCGTCAAGGTACAGAACTGGGACAAGACCATCACCACCGTTCCCACCCACAAACTCGTATCCGAATCCTTCACCAACTGGCGCGGCATGGAGGAATCCGGCGGCCGGCGCATCAAACGGTCGGTCAATATCGACGTCTCCTCGATACACTATCTGTCCGATGCCGAACTCGCCACGCTCGGTTCGTCGCAGTTGCTCCGCCGCTATATGGAGAAGAAACTGGCCGAACTGGCGGAATACAATGCCAACCGTGCGAGCGACCTCGACGAAAGGCGCCTGACCAACATAGGCACCTTCCGCGAGTACATGGAACAGTGGATAGAGAGCAATCCCGACATCAACCAGGGCATGACGCACATGGTACGGCAGCTCCAGCCGGGTCCCACCGG
>UMJW01068209.1_pt1 | contig 10358 bp, 7 predicted proteins | sample 1966151 | NCBI WGS metagenome assembly UMJW01 (sample SAMEA4836160, study PRJEB28245) | human gut metagenome | biome: gut microbiome; material: fecal sample | place: Denmark | collected 2008
TCAAAAAAGTTCAATTTTTTTCAATCATTGACTTTTAAGCGAGACTGACATGGCTGCGAAACCGCTTGTTTGCTGACTTTCTGCACATTTACATTGTAATCAGAAAGCAAAGACCTACTGTTATATTCCTGTATGCATTTTTAGTAGGTGATAATTCTTGCTGGTTGAGATATTTTCAGAATAAAAGCACACGCAAACATCCAATACAGCTTATTGCGTAGGTCTCTGCTCTGAAGCCATAGCAATATTATAAGAAAACCACCCACTAATTATGTTATCCAATAGCTTCTAGTAGGCATTCGCCCCATAACACAGCACCCACATCCCTATAACACATTCCCGTAACACATCTTCTCATTGCAATCTGCCATAACGCATTAACACATTTTCTCAATCACTCAAATATTGACATAGTAACAACATCAATATACTTTCGAAGCCACTTATTTACTGTCTTTTTTCATTATACCCATTAAATAAAGGAGGTCTTATGCGACCTCCCTGATTATTCCTATGCTTTTAATGCATTCTTAGCTTCATCTGTTATCTCTCTCTGATAAGCTATCTCATTTTCAATATTTCTTGCAACCTCATTAGCAGTATATGCTGCATCTATTACTTTCTTAAGCACATTTCCAACATCATCTGCTTTTTCCTTCTGCTTTGATGAATTATCATAAATATTCTTCATAGCTGTGACCGTTTCATCAACCGAGGTCTGTACTTTATTAATTGTGTCTGTTATCTCTTTGGACGACTTAGCTGACTGAGCAGCAAGATTTCTTACCTCACTGGCAACAACAGCAAATCCCCTGCCATGTTCACCGGCTCTTGCGGCTTCTATTGATGCATTAAGTGAAAGTATATTGGTTCTGTTAGATATTGAACTAATAACAGCTGCAAATTCTTCAATCTTCTTAGACAAAGCTTCAAGTTCTTTAATCTTAGCTGAAGACTCCTCCACAACTTTATTCATTGATTCTATCATTCCAAGGATCTCTTCTACACTTGACATGCTTTCCTTAACCAGATTAAGAGATGTATCTGACGAATTAATAACATCAAATGCATCTTTTTCAAGCTTTTCCTGTGAATCATCAAGTCCATTAAGAATATTGGTGAGATTATTCACCATTGCTTCGTTACTCATAAGTAATCCCCCATCCTGTGTATTTTATATCAGTTTAATTGCTTCCTGAACATTATTAACACCAATTATTTCAATTTTATCATTCTTCTTTATGTTTTTCAAGCATACACCCGGCAATATACATGTTTTAAAACCAAGCTTAACAGCTTCATTAACTCTCTGTTGTGCCTGGCTTACAGCTCTCACCTCACCTGCAAGTCCAACTTCACCAAATATAACTGTCTTTTCGTCTATTGCCCTGTTCTTAAAGCTGCTCACAAGGGCCATCACAATTCCCAAATCAAGTGCTGGCTCACTTACTTTAATTCCACCTGCAACATTCACATAAGCATCACTGCCTGACATATGTATACCTGCTCTCTTTTCAAGAACAGCCATAAGAAGATTAACCCTGTTATAGTCAGTACCTGCAGCAGTCCTTCTTGCCATTCCAAAATTAGAATCGCACACCAGTGCCTGAATCTCTACCATTATAGGGCGTGTTCCTTCCAAAAGGCACACAACAACTGAACCTGATGCATTCTCTGGTCTTCCATTGAGCATATATTCTGATGGATTCTCAACTTCCGACAGACCGCTCTGCTGCATTTCAAATACACCAATTTCATTAGTTGAGCCAAATCTGTTTTTTACGCCTCTTAATATCCTGTATGAAGCATATCTGTCACCTTCAAAATAAAGCACCGTATCAACCATATGCTCAAGCATTCTTGGTCCGGCAACTGTTCCTTCCTTGGTAACATGTCCTACAATGAATATAGTAATGTTCAGTCCCTTCGCAAGCTGCATAAGTATGGATGTTGTCTCTCTTACCTGAGAAACACTTCCCGGTGCTGCTGCCACATCTTCTTTATACATAGTCTGTATCGAATCAATTATCACAATCTCAGGCTTATTTCTTGTAAGAATATCTTCTATGTTATCTAAGCTTGTCTCACATAATAACTTAAGTGTTCCACTGCATTTGCCAATTCTGTCTGCCCTAAGCTTTATCTGCTTAAGCGATTCTTCACCGGATATATAAAGTACATCTTTTCCTTCTGCTGACAGGTTGTAACACATCTGAAGCAGAAGTGTTGACTTTCCTATTCCAGGATCTCCTCCTACAAGCACTAAAGAACCAGCAACAATTCCTCCGCCAAGTACCCTGTCTAGTTCAGCTATGCCTGTGGATGTTCTGTCATTTTCTTCAAAGCTTACACTATTTATCTCTACAGGAACAGGCGCTGATGATGCCGCTGCCCTCTGGCTTGTGCCTGCTATTCCTTTGGCTGACTTAGGTTTACTTACTGGTTCTTCTACAAATGTGTTCCATTCCTTACACGCCGGACACTGCCCGAACCATTTAGCAGACTCATATCCACATTCTTTACAAAAAAAAGCTGTATTCTTTGCCTTTGCCATATATCCCCCTAAAAAAGGCTGCCACAACATATAAATGTGTAGCAGCCCTGTAAAATCAAAATACTTTTAATTATAATCAAGCCTTCTTAATATCTACTTTAACAGGCTTCTCACCATCAAATTCAACTGAAAGAACAAGCTTACCACCCATATTAGTAGCCATTGTTCCTGCATCTTTATCGTTAATTCTGATATCATATGATGTACCTTCTTCAAGACCTAATGTAATCTGTGCATCCTCATTACCTTCTACCCTAAATGATACACTTGTATCTGTTGCCTTAAAATCATTAACAGCTGTACCCGGAACAGATTCATATACAAAAGAGCCGTTCTTCTCAAGCTTTGTGATTTCGTTAAATGTCTTAACCTTGTATGTATCTCCACAATGTTCGAAATCTGGCAGCTTTGACTTGGTATCCAACTTATAATTACCAAAGCTGATTGCTCCATCCGCTTCTGAACGAATCAATTCATTTACTACTGGCATATTATTATCCTCCTATATGTTACGATATGTATGTAGTGATTATACAATAAACTGACAAAAAGCGCCAGCAATTTGTCAGTTGTTTATTGTTTATTTATTAATTTATTTGTTCATTCCTCTCTTGAGGATAAAGTTAAGCTTATTATCCTTTACAGTTATCTTTACTTTATTGCCAGCGTGGACTTTTCCCATAAGAATCCGCTCCGCAAGAACATCTTCAACCTCATTCTGGATTGTACGGCGTAATGGTCTTGCACCATATTTAGAATCATACCCCTTATCGACAAGCCACTGTCTAGCTGCATCATCAAGCTCTATTGATAATTTCATCTGTTCCATAATACGCTTATTGACATTGGCAATCATTATATCGACAATCTGTGCTATCTGCTCTTTTCCAAGAACATGGAATACAACTATATCATCTATTCGGTTAATGAATTCTGGCTTGAATATTCTCTTAACCTCGTCCATAACCTTGCCCTTCATCTCCTCATGATTCTGCTGCTCAGTCATTCCTGACGAGAATCCCAGTGATTTAGGCGATACAATATTTTCAGCTCCAGCATTGCTAGTCATTATAATTATAGTATTCTTGAAATCTATAACTCTGCCTGTTGAATCAGTGATATGCCCGTCGTCAAGCACCTGTAAAAGTACATTAAATACATCCGGGTGGGCTTTCTCAACTTCATCAAAAAGAATTACAGAGTATGGATTTCTTCTTACTTTCTCACTAAGCTGTCCTCCCTCATCATATCCAACATATCCCGGAGGTGAACCTATAAGCTTTGACACCGTATGCTTCTCCATAAATTCCGACATATCAACTCTTATAAGAGAATTCTCTGTACCAAACATAGCATCTGCCAGTGCCTTTGAAAGTTCTGTCTTACCTACACCCGTAGGTCCTAAAAACAGGAATGAGCCAATTGGTCTGTTAGGATCTTTAAGTCCTACCCTTCCTCTTCGGATTGCTTTAGCAACTGCTGTAACAGCCTCGTCCTGTCCAATAACTCTGTTGTGCAGAGTTTCCTCAAGCTTCATAAGACGTTCTGATTCTGCCTGTGCAATTCTCTGTACAGGAATCTTTGTCCATGTTGATACAACAGAAGCAATCTCATCCTCATCAACAATAAGATTATTCTCATTAATGCTGTCCTGCCATTGCTTTGTCATTTTTTCAAGCTGTTCTTTTTTCTTTAACTGTTTCTTCTTAATTTCACCAGCCTGCTCATAAGCTTCTGACTTTATTGCTTCTTCCTTATCCTTGGTAAGCTGCTCTATCTGTGCCTCTAATGTCTTAATCTCATCAGGCATTACATATGCATCAAGCCTTGTCTTAGAAGATGCTTCATCAATAAGATCAATAGCCTTATCAGGAAGGAATCTGTCATTGATATATCTCTTAGATAACTTAACAGCTGCAACTACTGCCTCATCTGTAATTGTAACATGATGATGCTCTTCATACCTGCCCTTAAGGCCTCTTAATATCTGAATTGCCTCTTCTGCCGTAGGTTCTTCAACCTTAACAGGCTGGAATCTTCTCTCAAGAGCAGCATCCTTCTCAATATGTTTTCTATACTCCTCAAGAGTTGTAGCACCAATAAGCTGGATTTCTCCTCTTGCAAGAGATGGTTTTAATATATTAGACGCATCTATTGCTCCCTCTGCTCCTCCAGCACCTATTATTGTGTGAATCTCATCCAGAAAAAGTAATACATTTCCAGCATTTTTAACCTCTGCTATTACCTTCTTGATTCTTTCCTCAAATTCACCCCTGTACTTAGAACCGGCAACCATACCTGACAAATCTAATGTCAGAAGACGCTTGTCCTTAATTGTCTCAGGCACATTTCCTTCAACTATTCTGGCTGCAAGTCCTTCTGCTATGGCAGTCTTACCAACTCCCGGTTCACCTATAAGGCAAGGATTATTCTTAGTTCTTCTGCTCAATATCTGAATAACCCTCTGAATCTCTTCTTCCCTGCCAATAACAGGGTCCAATCTGCCTTCTCTTGCCATCTGTGTAAGATCCCTGCTGTACTGGTCGAGAGTTGCTGTGCTTTTTTTATCATTTCCTCTTGGTCTTCCATTCTGGAAATCTTCTTTAACCCTGCCGGCATCTTCTCCCATAGCCATAAGAAGATCAACATACATCTTCTTGACAGGAACCCCTATAGTATTAAGAAGCCTTGAAGCTACGCTGTCTGTTTCTTTTATTATTGCTATTAAAATGTGTTCTGTTCCTATAAGCTCTGACTTAAATCTTGCTGCCTCTCTTGCTGCATTATCGAGTATATGTCTAACCCTTGGAGTATATCCTGATGGTTCTTTGACATTAACTACACTATCTGGTGCTATAAGCTGGCACACAAGATTAATTATCTTCTCATCCGTAATATCATTGCTAAGAAGAACTGAAGATGCAAGTCCGCCCTCCGCTTTGATAAGTCCTATAAGAAGATGCTCTGAACCTATATAACCATGACCTAACATAGCCGCTGTATCTGCCGCATAATTAAGTGCCTCCTGCGCTTTGCTGGTAAATCTGCTCTGCATATCTATAACCCTTTCTATGATTGATTTCGTAAATATCTGTTAATGTATTGTTGGAAGATGTTCTCTTATAAAATCAGCTCGTGACACTTCCAGTTCCTCTTCATTCATATCCTTGTTAGAAATCATAAGAAGATTTGCCGGATGAATTCCAATCATAAGCTGATATATATTACTCTCATCAAATCCGTCAGCCTTAATAAGCCCTGATGCAAGTCCGAATCTTATCTGGGAAAGCAGCAGCTCTCCATCATTAAGTGTAACCTTTCTGGCATATTTTAACACACCATATGACCTGTACACCATATCATGTGCTGTCATTTTTCTTTTTGTAATATACTGCTTCCTGTAATTTCTTTCCTGTGCAATAATCTGTTCTGCTATATTATCCAGATTGTCAATTATATCTTTCTCACTCTTTCCAAGTGTTACCAGATTAGTAAGCTGGTATATATCACCTAAAGCTCTGTTATTGTCACCCTCCATTGCTTTTAGCACAAGTCCGAATCTTCCAACCTCAGGAATCAGCCCTGATATTTTATCATTTCCTGCAAGTGCTGGCAAATGTAGCATATAACTTGCTCTCATTCCTGTACCTGCATTAGATGGAAGGGTTGTAAGATAGCCAAACTTCTGATCATACGAATAGTCAAGTACATCTCCGATAACATCATCCATCTTATCAGCCAGTGTATACGCTTTCTGCATATTCATTCCGGCAGCAAATGCCTGTATTCTTATATGATCCTCTTCATTAATCATTATTGACACATCTTCATCAGGTGCAACAAATCCTGCTGCGTAATCCTGCTTTTCAAGATACGGACTTATAACATGTCTCTCCCTCATGCCCATCTTCTGATAAGCATCAAGATAGTCAAAATTATATGAATTATAACCGCTTATTGGCGATATTGTCTTTAACTGGTCAGTAACATTTTTAACCAGCTTTTTAGCATCTGTGTCTGACATCTTGTAAGAAAAATTATATCCATTAATATTACGGGCAAGCCTTACTCTGCTTGATATAACAACATCAGAGTTATTGCCGCCCTCTTCAAACCATCTAAGCATCGTGACCGCCTCCCTGTGTTGAATCATCCGTATTATCCATTTTCTTTAACTGGTGAATCATGTCCCTTAATCTGGCTGCCTCTTCATAATTCTCTATCTCAACAGCCTCTCTTAACTTTATCCCCAGTTTCCTGATACGACTTTCATAATCATCATTTTCATCCTGCATGACTGGCAGAGTATCTGTCTCATTATTTTCATCAGACAGCCCTGAGTATTTCTTATATATCTTTCCCCTATGAACTGAATCTCCATGCAGTCTTTTCATATTATCCTCAATAAGAGGTCCAAATACCCCATAGCACTCAGCACAACCAAATTTACCAACCATAGTAAATTCATCAAATGTCATTCCACAACCAGGGCATCTGATATGCATCATAGGACCATCTTCCACCTGGGCTGAATTACCAGCCAGCAGACCCGTCAGAAGCCTTACAAATGGAAACTCCGCATCTGAACTGTCTGACATTCCTGCAAAATTAAGCCTTCTTGCACAATCCATGCATATATGGTGTTCCTTCTTAACTCCGTTAATTATTTCTGTATAATGAATTGAAGCTTCATTCTGATGACAATTCTCACAAAGCATATTATTCCTTTCCAGTCAGGAATCACATTCCTGCTTTATTCAAATACTCTCATCTTAGTTAAAGCATAGTAAGGACCAAAATATGTTATTAATGCAACCATAAAGGCTATTACCAGTGCCAGAACATTAGATGATGTAAGTGTATACATTCCCTTATATGAAAGCCATGTGAACACGCCCATTATAAGTGCCGATATACCTGGTTTTGCAAATACACTTATATACGGCATCGTATAATCAATCTCCTGATATAAGGTTCTTAGATTAAGTATAAATATTAATATTGGAAATGTTGCATTACCTATAACCACTGCATATATTCCTAGTGCCGAGAACTTAAGAAGCACGAATACCAGCACAATATGAACAGCAAGTGATATAGATGAATGAATCATTGGTACATTTACACGGTCAATTCCCTGCAGTGCTGTACTTGTAACTGTAGAGAGTGTATAGAATACTACCGCAATCGCACCTATTTTTAACATCATTCCACCCTGAGCGCTGTTATAGCGGGAAAATAACAGCTTTATTATAGGCTGACCTATAACAAACAGCCCTACAAATGATGGAACAGCAATAAACATGTTAGTCTTTAATGTCTTAGTAATCTTATCATATATAGAATCATAATCCCGGTCTGTAAATGATGCAACAACGCTAGGCAGCATCGAAGCAGACATTGCAGATGCAACCCCCTGTGGAATTCCTATAAGCAGGCTGTAACTTGAACTGAAATTACCAAGATCCATAGATATGCTCTTAGTAATATCTCTTCCAACCATTATATTGCTAAACATTACATCGTCTATCAAAGCACTTATCTGATAAAATGTCTGTCCAAGTATAATTGGTATCATCGTATATATGATTATCTTACAAATCTGCCCTGTGCTCTGGTTCTCTGTATGTCTGTCTTTTCTTTTCAGTCTGTTAAATGTCGGTGTATATACCGCATACAAAAATCCCATGAATAAAACAGCCGTAAGTGCTCCCATCGCAGTACCAAGCGTACTTCCTGCCGCTCCATATGCAGCCACATCAGGTGATGAAGCAAATGCTTTCATCATTCCATATCCTGCTGCAATACTAACAATCGCATTAACAATCTGCTCAAGTATCTGCGATACGGCAGTTGGAATCATTGTACTCTGTCCCTGAAAGAATCCTCTTATAACCCCAAGAATTGCAACAAGGAATATTGTCGGTGCAAGAATTCTTAATGGAATCGCTAGTCCCGGAAGTCCTCCTCCATATATAACATTCTCTATAAATGAAGCGCCAAAAAATACAAGAAGTGCTGCAATTCCTCCTGTACACACTGCAACCATTAAAGAACATCTTAATACCTTAGCTGCACTTTTATATCTTCTCTTTGTAAATCTTGCTGACACAAGCTTTGATACAGCCATTGGCAGTCCGTACGAAGACAACACAAGCATTATATTATATATGTTGAAAGCAGCTCCATATATACCATTGCCTTCACTTCCTATAATATTAACTACAGGAATTCTGTAAAGCATGCCTATTATCCTGACAAGAATGCCTGCGATTGCAAGAATACTTCCATGAACTATAAAATTACGTTTATTAGACTCCGACATATTCATCTCCAACTCTTATGTAATAATTGTTTTCGAATTAGATTTTACATCTTATATACAATAAAATCCATTAATTTTTTGTTAAAAAAAGCCGTTCCAACCGCATACGATTAGAACGACTTATATTTTTATATTAATTAATTAAGAAATCAGCAAGCATCCATGTACCATTCTGTTTTACAAATGTATATGTAAGCGATGTCTTATATGTTGTATTACCTGTCTTGTAATCAACATAAAGGTCATAATATACATCACATGAGAAACATTTGTCTGAATACTTTCTGAAATTAGTAATAGATTCATTGTTGAACTGATAAGTATATGACTTACCCCACAGGTATGCCCATATAGCTGGAATGTCACTTACATATTCAGCTGCAGTACCAACCATATAGCTTGAAAGCTTAGAAAGACTTCCCCTGTTGATAATATAAGCTCCATACTGTTCCGCTATTGTATATATCCTTGATTCCATACTTTTATACAATTCATCATCCGATGGATAGTAAATTGTATATCCTGTCTTCTTGTCATAATCAACTGTCAGATCTTTACCATTAAGCTTTGCTGTTATATCAGGCTTTGCTATAAGCTGTCCTACATCATACACATCATTAGTTGGTACCGTAACATAATCTGATACATGCAGACAAGGTGCAAACTTAACTTCTGACTCTATCTTGTATGTATCAGTAACCTGTACTCCATTAATATAAACATCAGCACCTGTTGGAGCTGTTATTTTAACTTCTGCAAGGTCCTTTGTAAAATCTCCAAAAGAAATAGTTCCAAGAGTCCATTTATTAAATTTATGTGCATTCTTTCCTGCCGATTCAAGTTCAACCTTTGCTATCGGCGTATCACCTGCATATACTACATACACAGGAGTTTTTTCAGAATATTCACCAGCCTTTTTCTTATATGATACTGTACCGTCATTTAACTTATCTGTAAAATATGCTGCTATCGTATCATTCGTTTCAAACTCATTTACTTTCACGTCATTATCTGATAAAAGTTTTCCAATCCCATCAGGAGTAAACTGATTCACAATCTTATCCATTGTTCCTGAGGGAATTCCCTCTTCATAATCCTTTAAAAGACTATGAAGCATAATTAATGTAATCACACCTGCCAGAAGAAGAATTCCGCAGTATATACATAAAAATTTTTTAAAATTTGAAAGCTTCTTTTTTCTTTTATTATTTCGTGGCATACTACTTTTCTCCTCCTTACTTAATTAAAAATGCTGTCGGACAGCTTCTTGGACCTGTTGGTGAATATGGTACATTTATTACTTCACCATCATAATACATCTGTGTTGATGTTCCACCATCCATTGTAGATGCATTTACAGCTCCATACTGTGCCATAATATCCTGTAGGTCTGAAAATGTAGCACCTATACTGTTAGGCTGTCTTCCATCTACTGCAAGAAGAAGAATCTTTCCATCTGCTGTCTGTCCTATGGCGGGT
>UMJW01059688.1_pt1 | contig 10217 bp, 8 predicted proteins | sample 1966151 | NCBI WGS metagenome assembly UMJW01 (sample SAMEA4836160, study PRJEB28245) | human gut metagenome | biome: gut microbiome; material: fecal sample | place: Denmark | collected 2008
GCCATATTACGAATACCATTTACCGCTCTGACCCATTCCATCTGATCACGAGCTTTCGATTCTTCCGTAATGCCCTGCCGCTCCATCATCTGACGCACCAGAATATCCATTCTCTCCTATGCTTCATCGTCCACAAGATTCAGATGTTCCACCAGTCTGTCTTCCAACATATACAGTAAATACATTGCCGGACGATGTTCTTTCAGATATGTTTTCCGCATCATTCCATATTTCCCATAATGCGGTTCTTCATCTGTACTGATAAGATTCGGATAGTAAATTCCGTCTGCACCAAGTGTGTAGGTTCCACCCATTTTTTCAAATGTGCTTTTCATGTGCTATTCCTCCTTGAAATCAGCGATGTCCTTAGATCATCGCAAAATATTTCAGGGCAGCCTTGATAGCATCTTCTTTCTCTTTCGGGCATTGTGGAACTCTGGCATTTTCTGATTTTGGAAGATTATAGTTTTCTCCCACTTCAATTCCACATTTGCGTTTTACCTGAGAAATATATAAATTTGAAACCTTCAAGCCAAATTCTTTCAGCACATAATCTTTGATTTCCTGATAGGTTGCTTTCAACTCGGCACTGGTGGCATCCAGCTCGTCCAGGTCTAAGTCGATCTCTATCGTGTCATCTGGTTTTTGTTGGGACAAAAGAACAACCGTCTCAACATGAAACGTCGAAGGAAACATATCGACACAACAGACCTTTTTCACTTCATATCCTCTCGCCTGTAAAACTTCCAGATCTCTTGCCAGACTGGTCGGCTTGCAGGAAATATAAACCATTTGAGGCACATTGTAACGGATGATTTTTTCCAAAGCTTTTGGATTGATTCCGTCCCTTGGTGGATCAAGTACAATATAATCCGGCTTTTCTTCAATGCTGTCAATGACTTTGAGCACATCCCCTGCGATAAATTCGCAGTTATGTAAACCATTTAACTGTGCATTCTCTTTGGCAGCTTCCACCGCTTCCTCAATGATCTCCACACCGATCACTTTTTTGGCTACCGGAGAAAGCATCTGTGCGATCGTTCCGGTTCCGGAATACAGATCGAATACAATTTTACCATGCTCCGCAATATCTGCGTCTGTTCCGCTTGGAAGTGCATCTCCGATAAACTCTCTGGCAGTCTGATATAGCACCTCTGCACCCAGGGAATTTGTCTGGAAAAAAGAAAATGGTGTGATCTTAAAGCGAAGCCCTAACAATTCCTCGTAAAAGAAATCCTGTCCATATAAAACATCCGTGCCTTCATTCGTCACGGTATCTGCCACATTGTCATTTCTCGTATGCAGAATACCTGTCATGATACCTTTGTAATCTGCTGTAAGAAGAGCAGCTTTCCAGCCCTCTAATAATTCCTCTTCCGTTCCTGCAAATGCGTTTTCCTGTGTATTGTTCAACGTACTTTCAACTTCATCCATCTGTGCTCCGGCAATTCCCGGAAAATCCGTCTGCGTTGTAGTCACCAGATCTACTAATATTTCCCCTGTTTTGACTGCCTTACGGACAAGCAGATGTCTTAAATATCCGGTGTGACGCAGTTTATGGTAATAGGTGATATTTTGTTCACGAAAATAAGCAAGTGTGACAGACAGGATCTTTCTGAAATCCTCATCCACGATCTGGCAGTTTTCCACCGTCACAATATCATAAAAGCTTCCACGCTTATGCATTCCAAGTGCTAACGGTCCATCCTTAAATTCATCCCCAAAGGAAAATTCCATTTTATTGCGGTATCCGGTCTGCCTTGGACTTTCCTTGATTCCCAGAAACTGGTAATCCCGGTTTTCCTGATCGATCACATCATCCATTAATTTTTTTACCTGTTCTGCTTTCATCTCAAGCTGCCTGTCGTATGGAAGTGTCTGATAAGTACATCCTCCACATTCCCCGGCATGGACACATCCTGTTTTGTCCCCTTCCAGCGGTGACTTTTCCAATACCTCTAAAAGTCTGCCCTCTGCTTTTCCCTTGCGGATTTTATTGATGGAAGCAGACACTTTCTGTCCCGGTATCGTATTTTTTACAATAACCTGTCTGCCATCCTCTGTTCTGATAATTCCCTTATTTGGAAAGTCTACGCGCTCGATCACGCCTTCTATGATTTGTCCTTTTTTCATAAATTCCTCGCATTTTTATTTCATCAACTATAAAATTGTCCATGATTCCATTGACATTTTATTAACTTCACAGTTTTCTATTTCTTTTATCTGTTACACAAGAAAAAAGGGCTGCATCCGCAGCCCTCCAGATTATTTTTATTCTTCTTCTTTTTTCTCTGCTGGTTTTGCCGGCTCTTCTTCGTCCTCTTCATCTTCGAAGAAATCGTCATCATAATCATCTTCAAAATCGTCTTCAAAATCTTCCAGATAATCTGGTGTAAAGAAACGATATACACCATATACTGCTGCTGCAACAGCTGCAATAATACCGATGATTGCAAAAATCCATACAACTTTTGATGTTTTCTTTTCTTCTGCTTCTTTTTTGTTTAATAATTCATTCAACTTTGTCATATTGATCAGGTCCTCTTTCTTATTGAGTAAGTCGTTTAACTTTGTCGCATTGATGAAATCTTCCACCTTGTTCATAGTGTTCCGCTCCTTCTTTTATTTATACTTTTTAGGATATGCAAAACCTAAACACAATACACACCAGAAAAATCTACGTGCACCGCTCATTGCTTACGCTCATTATATCATATCCTTTACTTTTCGAATATAAAAAATTTACATTTTTCAAAAATTTTATATATTTTTTAGAGTTTCGGATACACAAACGTCCCTGCTTACAAATAGAATCAGATACGCTTTAATTTTGCAAAAGAGGCAAACATTTTTTTCACACCATATCCTTCGAAATCCACGGTCACCTCGTAATCTCTTCCGCCATCCATGATGTTTTTCACAACTCCTCTGCCAAACTTGATATGCGATACGGTGTCCCCGACACCATAGTCAAGCTCTGACTTTACAACACCCTTTGTGACAAGTGCCTTTGCCTGCATGCTCTGTCCGGAAGGCTGCTGGCGCAGTGTTGTTCTTTTCGGTCTTGCTGTTGTCTGGTTCTGTAAAAAAGATGGGAAACTGCTCTCTTTTCCAAAAGAAGATTCTCTTGCAGATGCCGGCTTTCTCAGTTCACTGTCCAACAGTTCAGACGGAATCTCCCGAACAAACCGCGATACTTTATTATATTGCGTTTCGCCACGAATCATACGTTGTCTTGCACAGGTAATTGTAAGTTCTTCTTTGGCTCTCGTGATCCCCACATAAGCCAGGCGTCGCTCCTCTTCTAGATCCTCAGAAGAACTGTCCGAAGTGATGGACATATAACTTGGGAACAATCCATCCTCCATTCCGGCAAGGTAAACTTTCGGGAACTCCAGACCTTTTGCACTATGTAATGTCATTAAAACAACATAATCACTGCCCTCATCGAGACTGTCGATGTCTGCAACCAGTGCCACTTCCTCTAAAAAACCACTGAGTGTCGGATGTTCCTCGCCTTCCTCGTAAGCAACCACTTTGCTGATCAGCTCATCGATATTCTCAATACGCGCCTTTGCCTCCTCGGTATCTTCCGCTTCCAATTCTTTCACATATCCAGTTTCGTCTATAATCTCCTGCAAAAGTTCAGAAACGCTGATAATCTCTACTTTACTGCGCATCACCTGAATAAAATTCACAAATGGCTTGATCTTTGTAGCACTCTTGCCGAGTGTCGGAATATCGTCTGCCATTTTCAATGCATTATAAAAACTGATGTCTGCCGCAGCCGCATAATCTGCCACACGGTTTAAGGTTGTTGCACCGATTCCACGTTTTGGCACATTAATGATCCTGCGGACAGCAAGATCATCTCTTGCATTATCGATCGTTTTCAAATAGGCAAGCAGGTCTTTGATCTCTTTTCTTGCATAGAAGTTCACGCCGCCGACAATCTTATATGGAATATTGGATACGATAAATTTTTCCTCAAAAAGACGGGACTGTGCGTTTGTGCGGTAGAGAACAGCGCAGTCACCGTAATGATATCTGCCGTCCTTCACACAGGCATTGATGTCCTTTGCGACATACTCTGCCTCTTCATAGCCTGTCTCAAACTGCTTGAAACCGATCTTTTTCCCCTCTTCATTGTCTGTCCAGAGTGTCTTTCTTTTTCGTCCCATATTGTTGGAGATCACTCCGTTTGCAGCATTTAAAATATTCTGCGTAGAACGGTAATTCTGTTCCAGTTTTATCGTCACTGCCTCCGGAAAATGTTTTTCAAAGTTCAGGATATTATAAATATTCGCACCGCGGAACTTATAGATAGACTGGTCATCATCACCAACGACACACAGGTTCTTATACTTTCTGGCAAGAATACTGATCAGTTCAAACTGTGCCGTATTCGTATCCTGATACTCGTCCACCATAATATAGCGAAAGCGTTCCTGATAGTAGTCTAACACCTGATCATCCGTTTTAAACAATTCAACCGTCTTTACGATCAGATCGTCAAAATCAAGTGCATTATTCCGCCGCAGTGCATCCTGATACTCTCTGTAGATCTCTGCCTGTTTCCGTTTCGCAAAATCCCCGGAAGCAGCCGCACGGAGAGAAAATTCCTGTGGATCTACCAGTTCATCTTTTGCTTTGGAAATCGCAGCAAGCAGACTTCGCTCTTTGTAAATCTTAGTATCCACATTCAGACGTTTACAGATATCCTTCATCAGTGTCTTCTGATCATCGGAATCATAGATTGTAAAATTAGTGTCAAACCCGATGCGGTCAATATGACGTCTTAAAATGCGCACACAGGTAGAATGGAACGTTGATACCCAGATGCTCTCAGAGCCATATCCCACAAGCTGGTCGATTCTCTCACGCATCTCACCTGCCGCTTTATTCGTAAAGGTGATTGCCATAATATTGTATGGATTCACACCCTTTTCTTCAATCAGATAAGCGGTTCGATGTGTCAGAACCCTCGTTTTTCCGGAACCTGCACCCGCCAAGATCAAAACCGGTCCCTCCGTGTGAAATACCGCTTCTCTCTGCTGTTCGTTCAATGTATCATAAATACTCATAGAAATCTCCATTTTCGTTGTTGTTTTTAATATTCAATCCCTTTTTATTACAATATCATATTCCCATCTATTGTAACACATTATCCCTGCTTATGAACAGTAAAATCGAACATATTTTCTTTTTTAATAATAAAAAATAACCGTCCTTTGCGTCAGAAAAAATCTACGACCGTCCACATTCAAATTCATACAATTAAATTCAATTGTATCTTGTCATCTAGTTTTCAATACTATATAATCTGATGTAGAGAATACGATTGAACCAGTAAGAGTAAAAGCAGGTAGAAAAATGAATACAAAACAATTTTTAAGTGATATATTAGATGAATTTAACAGAATCGACTATGTAAAACCGGAAGATATCCCGAATATCGATCTTTACATGGATCAGGTGACAACATTTATGGATTCCCAGCTTGCCACATCCAAGCGGCATGAGGACGATAAGATTCTGACTAAGACCATGATCAACAATTATGCGAAAAACGATCTTCTTCCTCCACCGGAAAAGAAAAAATATTCCAAAGAACATGTGCTGACTTTGATCTTTATCTACTATTTTAAAAGTATCTTAAGCATCAGTGACATCCAGAGTATCTTAAATCCGATCACGGACAGATATTTTGGAAAAGGCAGCTCCGAGATGAGTCTTGAGGATATCTATAAAGAAGTGTTCGGTCTGGAGCATCAGGAAACCTTAAATATCATGAAAGACCTTGCAAAGAAGTTTAACACCTCCATGAAAACTTTTGAGGGAATGGAAGGTGAGGATGCAGAGCTTTTAAGGACATTCAGCTTTATCTGTATGTTAAGCTATGATGTCTACCTGAAAAAAACAATTATTGAGCGCATTGTCGATCAGATGCTGCACGAAGAAAAAGATTCTTCCAAAAAAGAAAAATAAAACCCGAAGTTGTATGATACATTGTCTATAGAGGACATTGTTCGTACAACTTCGGGTTTTTCTTTCTGCTCCGTTTTTACGCTTCGTTTGTCTCTGATGCAGCCATTCTGGCAAATACCATGTCATATCCGTCATTCCCATAATTCAAAGAACGGTTTACACGGCTGATGGTCGCTGTGGAAGCACCTGTTTTCTCTGCAATATCAAGATATGTTTTCTGGTCGCGCAGCATCTTGGCAACCTCAAATCGCTGTGATAAGGAAAGCAGTTCATTCACAGTGCAGACATCTTCAAAAAAAGTATAACATTCTTCTCTGTTTTCCAGGCTTAAAATCGCATCAAAAAGATGGTCTACTGCCTCGGTCCTTAGTTTCTTGCTCATTTTACCTTCTCCTTCTCATAAATCAAAATGATATCATCTCTTACTATAATCAGAAACTTCCAATCTACGCACATTTTATCATAGTAAAGTTTTAAAGTAAATATCTGTTTTGCACACTAAAGTGTTACAGATGCAAATTCTATAATAGTCGAATCCAGTTGAAAAAGCAACACTTATTTTCATATTAACTATAACTTTAATTTATACCTGACGGCATCCTGTTATTCTCCCAGAAAAACAGCCAGAAAATCGGTCAGACGCTCCATCTCCTGCTGGGTTCCGATGCTGATACGCAGATAATTGCTAATTCTCGGCTTGGAAAAATAGCGCACGAAAATGTTATGCTCCCGGAGTGCTTCAAATATTTCTTTTGCAGGAACTCTTTCATGTGTTGCAAAAATAAAGTTGCTCATGGAATCCCCAAAAGAAAATCCAAGTTTTTTCAGTTCGCACTTCGTCCATTCCCTTGTAGCGATGACTTTCGCACAGGTTTCCTCAAAATACTCCCTGTCCCTGATCGCCTGCACACCAAGTACAAGCGCTGTCTGATTGAGCGTGTAGGAATTGAAAGAATATTTCACATCATTGATATACCGGATCAGCTTTTCATTTCCCATCGCAAACCCAAGCCGCATACCTGCCAGGGAACGCGATTTTGAAAAGGTCTGTACCACGAGAAGATTGTCATATTTTTCGATCAGAGGCAGCGCAGACTCCCCGCCAAAATCAATGTATGCCTCATCCACAACTACGATCACATCGCGGTTGTGTGCAATGATATCCTCGATCTCTGAAAGCGGCATAGGAATTCCGGTCGGTGCATTCGGATTTGGGAACACCACGCCACCGTTTTCCCCATAATAGTCCTCTTTTTTGATCTGGAAATCATCATCCAACGCTTTTGTCTCAAACGGAATCCGAAGCATATTTGCCCACACATCATAAAAAGAATAGGTGATATCCGGAAACAGGATCGGCTTTTTGCTGTTAAAAAATGTCATAAATATCATGGCAAGCACATCATCCGAACCGACACCGGTAAACACCTGACTGCTCCTGATTCCATAATAATCTGCGATCACATCGACTAACACTTTACAGGTCGGTTCCGGATAAAGTCTCAATTTGTCCGTATCAAAGTTCTTCAAAGCCTCTACTACGCCCGGTGCAGGCGGATATGGGTTTTCGTTGGTATTCAATTTGATCATGTCCGGCTGGTTTGGCTGCTCTCCCGGAACATACGGTTCCACTGTCCTTACATATTCTTCCCAGTTACTCATAAATTTTACTCTCTCCACTCTCTCGATTTTCCTGATATATTTCACAAATTCATTACAATCTGCTCATTTTATTCTGTATACAATCTGTAATCTTCTGCCAGTTTTTCAAACGCAGTCAGGGCATTTTTCACCGTCTCATGGGAAACACAGTAAGCAAGACGGACATAGCCTGCACATCCGAATGCGCTGCCCTTTACCATGATGATATTGTATTTTTTACCTGCTGCAACAAATTTTTCTTCGTCTGCATCCGGAGATTTTACCCACATATAAAAAGCGCCTTCCGGTTTGATGCAGTGAAAACCTAGCTTTTGCAGTCCTTCGTATAACATCTTTCTGTTTTCATCATAAAATGCCAGATTGGTTTTCTCATCCAGACATTTTGCAACTGCTTTCTGAAGCAGGGATGGCGCATTCACAAAGCCGAGGGTACGGTTGGATACAACAATGCCGTCAATGACCTGATCTGCATTTTCCACCTCATCCGGAACAACCACATATCCAATACGCTCACCCGGAAGGGAAAGGGATTTGCTGAAGGAATAACCTACAATTGTATTCCTATAGTATTTCGTCAGGAAATCCTCTTGATTTCCATCGTAGACAAGTTCACGGTAAGGCTCATCGGAAATCAGATAAATTTCGTGTCCAATCTCTTTTTCCTTCTTTTCCAGAATCTCAGCCATCTTTTTCATGGTTTCTTCATGATAGATCACACCTGTCGGATTGTTTGGTGTGTTCACGATCACTGCCTTGGTCTTTTCATTGATTGCTTTTTCAAATGCCATCAGATCTGGCTGGAATGTTTCAAAATCCGGTGCCACTTCCACGACTTCCGCATCAAAATTGGCTGCATAACTCTTGTACTCTCCGAAATATGGGGCAAACACGATCACCTCGTCACCCGGATCTAAGATCGTTTTAAAAATAATGTTCAATCCTCCCGCTGCTCCCACTGTCATCACAATATTATGGGAAGTAAATGCAGTTCCAAAACGCTTGTTTAAGTTCTCTGCAACCGCCTGACGAACATCCGGGTAACCGGCGTTGTCCATATATCCATGTAAAACCAGCGGATCGGTCTCATCCACCAGTTGCTTAATTGCCTCGTTCAATGCTGCCGGAGCCGGTGTTGCAGGATTCCCCAATGAAAAATCATACACGTTCTCTCTTCCCACCCTGGCGGCAAGTTCATTTCCCTCTACAAACATTGCACGGATCGCAGAACTTCCCTGCAATGCCTTCTGTATTTTCTGTGAAATCATATTCTCTTCCTCACTGTTTTCTTACTCTCGAATGTTTTTCCTGCTGTCTGCACCATATATGTACAAATCTACGGAACAATTATTACTTTACAACAATACTGTATGAAAGTAAATAGACAAAAAAAGAAAACTGCCACTGGACATTTTCCTTACGGATACTGCCCGGACAGTTTCTCTTCTATTTAAAAATACTCCCCTGTATTTTTATGCATTAACGGTATCTACAAACTTACGGAATGCCTTTCTGCCTTCCTCTGTGCACTTGTAAACACCTGCGTCCAATAAAACTTCCTTGAACACAAGACCGATTTCTGTCTGAATGATCTCACGTAATTTTTCCGGTGTGATCTCACCTTCCAGACCACTTCCTGCTGTAAATCCATACTTAGGCAGAAATTCCTCCACCCAGTCTGCATGTTTTGCAAGCACTTCATCCTCACGGATTTCTGCGCCGTCTAAGATTGCCTGTTCTAATGCTGCCATCTCATCTTTTAATCTGGCTGGAAGCACTGCAAGTCCCATAACCTCGATCAGACCAATGTTTTCTTTTTTGATATGATGAAGTTTTGCATGTGGATGGTAAACACCCAGCGGATGCTCCTCTGTCGTGATATTATTGCGGAGTACAAGATCTAACTCATAATCATTGCCGCGTTTTCTTGCGATAGGAGTGATCGTGTTATGTGGTTCGCCCTCTGTCTCTGCAAAAATAAATGCATCTTCATCCGTATAACCTCTCCATGCAAGTAAAATCTTATCTGCGAGCTCGATCAGGCGCTCTTTTTGTGGTGCGCTGATACGGATCACGGACATTGGCCATTTTACGATTCCGGCTTTCACATCCTCAAATCCCTTGAAGACCAGCTCTTTTTCCACCGGTGCTTTTGCCATAGCGAACTCATAATGTCCACCCTGAAAATGATCGTGGCTCAAAATAGATCCACCAACGATCGGAAGGTCAGCATTCGATCCGACAAAGTAATGTGGGAACTGCTCTACAAAATCCAACAGTTTTCCAAAGGTTGCTTTCTCGATTTTCATCGGTGTATGCTCTGCGTTAAAAACGATACAGTGCTCATTGTAGTAAACATATGGTGAATACTGGAAAAACCAGTCACTGTGGTTGATCGTTACCGGAATGATCCTGTGGTTCTGTCTTGCCGGATGGTTCACACGTCCTGCATATCCCTCGTTTTCTTTGCACAGAAGGCATTTTGGATAACCGCTCTGTTTTGCAAGCTTGGCTGCTGCGATCGCCTTCGGATCTTTTTCCGGTTTGGAGAGATTGATGGTGATATCCAA
>UMJW01043542.1_pt1 | contig 10125 bp, 13 predicted proteins | sample 1966151 | NCBI WGS metagenome assembly UMJW01 (sample SAMEA4836160, study PRJEB28245) | human gut metagenome | biome: gut microbiome; material: fecal sample | place: Denmark | collected 2008
GAATTATTTGAAACCAGAAAATCAGCTGTTGAAACTGAAATTCAGGAACTTCAAAAAACTCTCTCCCTCTTAAAATTCAAGTGCTGGTATTACGAAACAGCAATGAAAGATGGTAACGAAGATGCTATAAATGCCATGTTGCCTGACAAACTTCCAAAAAATATACAGAAACTATATGATAAAGGGCATGACTGATTTTTGCTTTCTCCATCAAACTTGAATCTGTACTACCGAATAAAATTATTGGTTATGTTTTTCATTACAATATAAGAACTAAGACTTCCCACACCATATCGGTGTATTGAATTTTCAAGGTGCGAGTCCCATTTTTTAGGTATGGGAAGTCTTAGTTTATAACTTCTATAGGCAATTGTTCTTTTATCTTATCAACTACCCAATCTTGCAAATAGTAACTATTCAGTATGTTCTTAGAATACTTCTCAACGCCATCCGCAGTCAACGTAATCAAAATCTCTGTAAAAAACTTTTCCCAACTTTCATATTTTTCACATTCGACATATTCAGGAATATTATCTAAAATCTGAATTAATTTTTCGGACTTAAGAATACCAGATTTCAAAATCAAATATTCAAATGATTCTGGAAGCCATAATGAAATTCTTCGTTCTGTTTGTATCTGAAATGAATTTATGCAAGTTTCAATTAAGGAGCCAAAAGCAGCCCCATCAGCTATTACCAATGTATCTCCTAAACCCAGCTCTTTTACACATTTAATAAGATTACCATTTCCATTAGAACTGGTAACATTGCTATTCTTAAATGCCTGCATCCAGAACTGATATCCTGAATTACTGTCCTTTGTAACAACATTCTGAATTTTGTTATTTTCTATAATAGGATAATTGCTATAGATCTCTTTGAATTCATGATAAGATTCTTTTATATCTGTACGCTTTCCATCCGTAATAATTTCATAAATTTCGTGAATGCTATAAGGCAGCATCTTCAATGGTGCACGAGTTACAAAAACAAAATAATTCCCAGATTCTTTTACATAACTGGCAAATTCCTTTGTAAATACAAACTCATTATTTTCTTCGATAAAAATAACTGTATTTTTTAACGGATATAATGCATCTTTCCAATCACGTCCCACTTCATCTCGAATATATACATAATATGATGCATTTGTTGAAACAGCATATCCTGACTGCCTTCCAATTCTCAAGTATTCATATAAAATACGTAAAAGAGTAGTCTTTCCTGTTGCACTGTCTCCTTTTATAACGGTAATATTTCTTCTAATGGAAAACTCAAATAATACTTTTTTACTCTTAGCCTTAAACCAGTAGCTTCCTTTCATCTTCCATCTCCTCTGCTTCCAATAATCCTTCTACATATTCTGCCGGATTGCATACAATCTTCCCTGTATTCATAATTTGAATTTTAAATTCACCTTCAAACCGCATTATATGTTGCAAATATACTGTCAGATCCTTTTTCTCTGCAATCTTTAAAATCCATTTTGCGCAGTTATCTCCGCAATTAGACATGTTGTAAATAAAAGAATCGTCCTTTAACATAAGAATCAAAACTTTCACTCCACCAGACAATTCGCGCGGCGTTATGGCTCCCAGTATAGGACTGTCAATAACATGTGAACTGATAACTGTGCAATGATCCACATCCTGAATCATTTCTTTTACAAAACTATCTTCAATCCATTCATCTTCATATACATTATCAAAATACGAAGGTGCATCTTTCATGTATTCGATATTGGCATAGTACCATATTTTCAACATCCTATCACGACCTCTCTGTTTTTAATATATTTTTCATCAATATCTATCTCTATCATTGATTTTTCTCACTTTTGAAATCTGCGATTTTATCCTTTAGTTAAATATATAACTGTTTACGCACCTTTATTAATGCATATCCAAGCAAATTCTGTCTTTTACACATATTCTGATTATAACAATTTTCATCTTTCATGAAAAGTTCAATTCCTCAGATTCTATCTCATTTCTCTTTATATATAAGTAATATTTCCATTTTCAAGTTTTATATTCGTGTTTCCGAAATTTTATTTCTAATACCGTATTATATATCTCCTAATCTATTTTTTTACTCGTCATATCAGACGACATATCAAGCGTCCAACCACAATCACCATGGTAAATCATTTGTTTTGTCATGCCACCGTCAATACAGATGTTTTCACCTGTGATAAAGCCTGCTTTTTCAGAGCAAAGAAACAGTACCATATTGGCAATATCCATAGGATTTCCGACACGATGAACCGGCTGCTGTACTGCATCTGCTCCTGTATATTCGGTAAAGTCAGTATCTATCCATCCCGGAGAGATTGAATTGAATTGACTCGTACTCTTCCTGCAAGACTGACCGCCAACGCATGAGTTAATGCTGAAATCCCACCCTTGGCTGCAGTGTAACTCCATATAAAATTCTCCCCAAAAATCCGCTTTCTATTTTTGTTGCCACAACATTGTGTATTCTTTTTCACCAGTAGCATCATCTAATCCTTCAGATTGAATATCGAACCCTTCTCTTTGATAAAAAGAAAGGGCTCTGGTATTCTTCTGGTATACGTTTAATCGTAATCTGACTTTTTCATTCTTGATATAGTCTAATAAAAGTTTACCTATACCACATGACTGCATCTCATCAGAAACAAAAATCCCTTCAATGTATTCGTTACTTAGTCCTATAAATCCTTGAATCATTTTATCATCTTCATACACATAGACTTCCGCTTGTGACATCATTTCTTTCACTAATTCATAATTACTTGTCCAATATTGCTCAGGAATAAAATCATGTGCTTTTAAATTGGTCTTTAACCATATATCAGCAACTCTATTAATATCTGTATTCTGCATCTTTCTGATCATAACGATTATCCTCCATCAGCTCCCGATTTCAGAATTTCATTTCTAATACTGATTTTACCGTACTTTTTAGGCTCAGTCCATCTTTTATACCCAAGCAATATCGCTTCCATTTCCTTTCTGCCGGACTGTTAGTCCCTTTTCTTGAAAAAAGCATAAAAACAGAGCACATAGATAGATTCTACATGCTCTTACGCTTTATATTCTGTTTTTATATCTTATTCTCTTTAGACGAATTTTTTTGGTTCTGTTTATTATACAGAAATCTTCTGACTTCCATAATCTTATCAGAACCCTCGTCATCTATTACTACATAATAAACGATGTAATTTTTGACATATATTCTATAGTATTTATACCGTCTCTCTGTTGCTGAATGATAAGGCTCAAAAGACTCTGCATTTGGCAGTCTTAATTCGTATCACCCATTTATTTTTCTCCGGAGATTTGCAAAAACTTCTTCGTGTGTATATCTTTTTTCATTCTCTGCAGCAAACTGATCAGCTTCATCCAATGCAGCTTCCACACCGTCTGTAAGCCTGGAGTAAGCATCTAGACTTGCCTGATTATTAATATACATACAATCTTTACTTCGCAGTTTATCTGGGAAGTCTTTTAGTCATGTTTAAATTTAGAAGCACCTACTTTTCATCTTAAGAATCCTGCGTTGCAGGATTCTTACCGCTTTTTAATCAGGATTGCGAACTTGTTTCGCAATTACCTATTATAAATTTTTCATTTTTAATATGTATTTTGAGGACATTCGAAAAATAAAATAAAAGATAAAGGGTAAGAGGAAAGTTTTATGGAAAAAGTTTTAGACGGATAGTTTTCAGGGAAGCTTTGGTATAGGACCCAGCGGTATTTGAATAAGGTACTTTTGCTGGTGGAATAAGGGGTATAGACTTCACGGAACCAGTAGTCCAGATATTCAGAAAAGGTAAACGGGATCTTCCGGGACTTTTTCAGCTGTTGGATCTGGCTGGAATAGGCCTCCAGGGATTTCTGGTAGCTTTCCTCTGCTTCCTTTTTTGAGGGAAAGCCGGTATTATAGCTGTATTCAATAATACAGATAAGCGGATTTACTGTCTGGGTGACGTGTCCCCATGAACCATCCTCATTTTGAAATATAGGTGTTCTTTTTTCTTGCATTGTTTTGCTTCTCCTATGTGTATTTTTATGTAAAAGAAAAAGGACGATAAATAAAAAATGTATAGCGCAGTGGGAACACTATACATTTCAAAAATTTCAAAAAATCTCTTCATCGGATAAAGAGGTTCTTGCGGCGTCAAAACGTTCATGTAGGGTAACTGGTGTATTAGCAAAACTTGCGATGTGGTAATTCCATTAATAGACATTTCCCCTATTGCACTAAAATCCCTTGTTATAGAAGGTGTTCAGACTTTGAAGAAACAAAAATCACAGAAACAGACTGCTTAACGTTATAGCAGCCGAAACCCTTTTGGATTCCGGCTGCTATAAATATGTCTTATATGTCTTTATTTCAAAAAGCTCTTTTTCTTCAAAACCATCCCTGCCGATGCTGCTGAAATAACAAGTGCAATTACAAAACCTGCTACATTTGTATTATCTGCCGTTTTCGGAACAGAATTAACTTCTGACGAAGTATTGGATTTTGTACTTGATTGATTATTTGCCACCTGTGTCGGAGTTATTGCTGCATTGGTTGGTGTCTTTTCCACAAATACATAATAACTGTTTCCTGATACTGTAAAGGTCACACTGCTGTTTTTAACAGAATAATCTGGCACAGCGGCTGTTCCATCTGTAGAAACACTGTAAACTTCAAAATTATCTGTATCTGCCGGAGAATCTATAGTAACTGTGGTTCCTTTCGCATTAATCCGATTTCCTGCTTCATCCAGAAAATAAATATCATATGCGCAGATAAAATTCCCTCTACCATTTAAACATTTGATCAGCCATCTGCCGCCATCTGTATTTTTCAGAATAGGGCATACAACCAGATATCTGGCATTTCCCGGCGCACCGGAAACTGAAACTTTAACACCTTCTTCTGTTGTGAGACTTCCTTCTCCATTCTTAACAGGAGCTTGATTGAAACCCTCGGCTGTTTGAATATACTGTGCAGTTACATCCACATCTTTCTGCTCTATTGTTTCTGCCAGTACAGATATCCCCGCAGAAAAAAATACCATCAGGGTAATTAAAACCAGGCTTAATTTCTTCATCCTAGTCCTCCTTCTTCCATGTTGTTAATAAAACAGCTTTTCTTCTTCCTGGTATCTGATCTATGATTACCAAAATAAACATACATCAGATACCAGGACAGAACAGTATGTCGTTCTGTCCTGGTGAAGCCATAAATCATTTAATTGGCTCAATCGCAACCGTAAGACTACCAATAGTTGCATTATTTGTTCCTTTTGGCAATGTTCCTCCCGGATAAAAAGCAAGATTATGTGAAGGTGCTTTTTCAACCTCTATCCCAACTGCTGATTGTATGTTACCTCCTGTAGAAGTCATAGGTGTCGTCCATCCTTTATTACGCGCAAGATAAAAATTATCATATTTGCTATCGCCCTTATTATATGTAATTGTATACTTAACATCTGCATTGGAATGATTCGTTACTTTAATTGTACCTTTCTGGTCTCCCCATCCCTTCGGTTTTGCTTCTGAATATGAATGAGTAGCTGGATCCCATACTCCGTTGCTTCCCGTATTATATTCAAAGTTGAAATCAGACCATGTAATATCCACACTGTAAACCACATTGTTTTCAGTTGTGTCTGTTCGCTTTGCGATCACGTTAATAGACTGGCTCTCATTTCCGCCAATTGTCTTTTCGCTTGATTCTGCAAATACAACAACACCTGTTGACAATGCCAGGGCCGCGGCGATACCGATCGCAAAAAGCTTTTTCATCACTTCTCCTCCTTGCCTGAAATTTATTTATATTTATGCCTTTGTGGGCCATAAATCAAAAATTACTCAACGGTAATGGAAATCGGGATTTCCGTATTAACAGTTGCCTTCTGACCGGAATCCGGATCATAGAATAAAACTCTGAATTTCCCATCGTATCCGCCTTTTTCCAATTGCTTTTCTGCATTATCCAGAAGGTCAAGTTCCGTCACTTGATTACCCGGCTTCAACAAATCTGACTGTACGATCTCAGTATCATTGATTACGATCTGAATCACCATATCCTGCGTGGATTTTGGTGGATTGGCAAATAACAGGGAAGCAGTTTTATTATTCAGATCAATCGTTACTTCATTAGAATAGGTAATGCTGACTGCACCGCCACCCTCTTCTGCCTTCATTTTTTCAGTATTGTCATTTTCAATTTCTTCCGCATTCTCTTCCGTTTTCTGTGGCGCACGGTCAGGTGAAAGTACAGTTTCTGTATTATTTCTGAAAAAAACTGCCCATACTGTGATTGCTATGCAGCAAACAGTAATCAAGATCAGCAACGTGATCAGTATTTTTGATTTCGTTTTCTTGTCTTTATCCATGATCACTGCCCTCCAATCGTTACTGTTACTGTTCCAAGTACATTGTTGCTGAATTCTTCAGACGGAGTTCCGGCTAAAACAAGATAAGCACTGGTATTCTCTCCTGCTGAAAGTGTGATTGCCGATATATTTTCACCATTTCCATTTTGGAAGCTTCCGGAATAAGAAGTATCCACCTGGGTATAGGTCAAAAAAGCTTTTACGCTTTCTGTACCATTGTTGGAAATACTGATCTGACTGCTTCCGTCTCCATCGGGATTCCAGCTGCCAGCCCCATACTGATGTGTTTTCGGATTCCACAGGCCTTTTTTATAAACAAACCCCATATTTCCCCAGGTAATATCAACTGAAATGATCTGTGCACTGCTCATTGTTTCCACTGAAGCATTAGAAACTGGTATCGCTTTGGCGGGAGTTGATTCTTCCTGTTTTTCTGAGGATTTCTGTGTTTTTACTGGTTTCGGCACTTCTGTAGGAGTAACTGCTTCTATAGGAGTAACTGTTTCTGTGGGAACAGGTGCTTCTGTAAGCACAGGCATTTCTTCTGTTTTTTGCACTTTCTTCTCTTCTGTTACTTCCGTTGTTTCCGTTGTTTCTGCCGGTTCCTTTTTTGTCGGTTGCTCCTGCAGCTGTGGTTCTGATATTTCTGCTGTTTCTGTTTTTTCCGGTACTGGCGTTGCACTCTCTTCTACAGACAGCTCTGCTGCAGTATTTTCTACTTCTATATTCTCTTCTGCAAAAACGCTTCCCGGATACAGGCTAAGTGCTGCTGCAGCCGCAAGTATCCATCTGGCTTTTTTGAAGCAGAACCGATTTTTGCTTTCTTTTTTCATATCGTTATCCTCTTTTCGCCATTTGCGCTAAAGCGGGCATTGACTCAGATCAGCTTCCGCTTTCTGGCCTCTGTAATTGCTGCTACTTTATTCCTGACACCAAATTTCCGATAAGTTTCTTTATTATGGTATTTCACCGTTGCCTCTGAAATCTTCAGCTCTTTTGCAATATCCGCAGATGACTTACCTTCTGACTGCAGTTTTAATATCTTCAGCGCATTTTCACCTAAAACAATATTGTTTCTGGAAGTCAGATAAGAAGGATATGATTTTGTCATCTGTCTGCATTCTGTCATAATCTGGTTTCGATAAGTATTGTCTTTCCATGCAAACTCCCCTCTTTCAAACATGGGAAGCAATACTGTTCCTTCTCTAGTAAATATTCTCACAAAATGATATTCCTCCGCCTGACTAATGCTGGTTTGGAGAGTATCCTTCCACTGCTTCTGTTCCAGTTTATACTGAACAATAGAAAGCAAGATCATTGCTTCCATATGAATATAGGTGCGCTTCATAATCTCTGCATAATGCAGGATCTGCTGTAGCAAGCAATAAGCTGCTTCCAATTTCCCAAGAGAAATATATACTCTCACTTTTGTCAGATATCGAAAACGTTCCATTGTATAAAATTCCGCATTCTCATCTGGTGCCTGTTTCATCCAGTCTGAAACATCTTCACCTTGATATAGCTTAATTCGGCAAATAAAAGCATCAATATTCGAAGTCAGATTCGCTGCTTCCTCTTCCGCACGATCACGAAATGTTGCAAGAGATGCAAGTGCGCCATCTGCATCATTTTTCAAAACAGACAGCCATGCAAGGATTCCTGTTCCTACAAAAACCTGTTCCAGCATACCCCCCCCCGTTCTGCATCCATACGGCCTTTTTCCGCCTTTGAAAAAATCTCAAAAATATCTTTTCCTTTTTCCAGATAGCTCTCCGCAAGAGCAAGATATACAAGGCCCTTTCCATATTTTTCAAGAACAAATTCTACCGATTTACCGATCGTAAGTGCCAGTTCTGTGTCCCGTTTCGACCATTCACAGAAATCTTTTCCTCCGTTCATCATAGAAGGAAGATTGCTGGTCACAGACAGCTCTGGAAGAACTACTTTTTTATTATGAATTAACAGGTCTGCATTTTTCAGCAGATCGATCATGTTCGCTGTGCCAGTATGAGGAAGTGATATTTTTAAATAAAACAGTCTGCTGAGAGCTTCTTTTTTCATCTGACCTGAGTGTTCTTCTGCAAATTTTTCCAGCTGATGATACCAGCGGTTGCTTTCTTCTATATTCATCAGCATAGATTGTAGCAAACTGATTCCTGCCATAAGTACCGGACTTCCCGAGATGAGTTCTTCCGGCAGTTTCAGATAGTATTTCCGCAGTTCATAAAAATGTCCACTGGAAGGATTCTTACGTGCATTGGAGATCAAAAGTCTGGAAATGCTTTCCATGTCGTTGTATTTTTCATACATGGAAAGTGCCTCAAGAGGTTTTTCCTCCAATTCATAATATAAGCCAGCCGTATAATAAAGATGGTTGATCTGCTCAATGCTTCTCTTCCTCCGTAGTCTCTGCTGCATGGATTTCCTCATAGGCCATCTGCATTTCCAGATTCCATCGGTTCCTCTTATGTCAAAAAAATTTCCAACTTCTTCAGCCCGAAAGATCAGTTTCTCCACATCACTTCGTCCTGTAAGCATGGACGCAAGTCTGACCGTAAATGTTTCTACAATGGAAATATCCATAAAAAACTCCTGTAGTTCTAGATCCCACTGATCGTATACATGGGTTTCCAGATAATCCCACTGCCGTCTCTGTGTCAGTTCCAGATTTCCTTTTTCCATTACAAAAAATAAAAGAGCTAATGCATTTCCACCGCCCAGATTCCATGCCTTCTGATGTTCTTCCCGGGTAAGATGAATATCATATTGTTCTAAATATGTAATCTGCTCATCTAATGAAAAAAGGAAATCACTTTCTTCAATTTCCGCAAATATATATTTCGTCCGAAGTGGAAGAAGCCATCTCGGAAACGGACATCTGGCAATCAAGATCAGCCATACATTATTTAAGCTCAGTAACTTACGGATTACTTCAAAATAGTTTTCTCTTTCCGTTGTATCTGTGAGATTTTGAAGATCATCAAGAACCACCGTGTATTCAGCAGATTGTTCTTTTATTTTAATCTGGTCTGCACTTGTTTCTGATGCACTGTAATAGCTGCAGCATTTCATATTTAGATTGTGCATAACCAGAGAAGTCTTCCCGATACCTGTAACTCCATATAGGTATAGCGGCGTGCAAAGTTTTTTGGCAGAGCGAAATTTGCGAATAGCTTTTTGCGGACATATATATTTATCGTCAGTAAATTTGACTATTTTCTGCATATTTCTCTCCTTTTTCATCGTATTCATGTTAGTATTGTAGCAAATTGGAAGTTGAAATGAAACTATCCGAACGGATAGTTTCTAAAAAAATGAAAATATAATGACTATTTGCAGATATTATAAAAGTAACCGATAGAACCTGAGTACTTTGATAAATATTAGGGATCCATAAATTCCAACTCATCATAATCAAGTCCGGCATCGGCAAAAGTATCGATCTCATCGTCGTCATCAAAGATACTTTTTTCATCATCCTTCATCATTTCGTCCATGAACTGAAACTGTGCAGCACGTTCCCAGCTATCCAATTTCCCGTCTCTGTTAAAATCAAACATCTTATCAAATCCAAACATGATTTTTCCTCCCTCAGATTTCTTTATTCTTCAACTTCTGTTTCAGCTTTCTTAACCTTCTTTTGATTATCCAGAAGGCTTTTCTTGCTGATGCTGCAGATTGTTCCGTGATCTGTGACAAGTACCACTTTTGCTTTCTTCCCGATTTTGTCATAGATTCTTCCGGCA
>UMJW01004330.1_pt1 | contig 9871 bp, 9 predicted proteins | sample 1966151 | NCBI WGS metagenome assembly UMJW01 (sample SAMEA4836160, study PRJEB28245) | human gut metagenome | biome: gut microbiome; material: fecal sample | place: Denmark | collected 2008
AATTATATGTATTTGCTGAATACGACGGTATACTTTTTTTTCCGTAAGAATCACTGCTACTGGATTTGTTAGTATAATTCTTAACGTTACTCTAGATATATTTTCAAAGAAGCAAAGCATTCCGTATTACTTTTACTATTTCGGATTTTACAAATAATTTTCTTCCACAATCAACGCATTGTTTTCCATCAAGCTGAATTGTTTTCATTTTTCCTCTATTATGATAATGAATTGAAAGCTTTTCCATATATTTGAACTTTCCACCACATAGACAGGTTGATATTTCCCCTCTCGTATTTGTAAGTACAACAAAATTACAGATTTTTACATCTTGAAGAATTTCGCTATCATTCAACGCATTGTTTGCTTTGTATTCACCTAACAGCATTCCATATTTATCTTTTTCACCAGAAAAATTCATTGTGCCCTTACTTCCTTTGGGCAAAAGATGAATCCCTGCATGATTCTGATTATAGCCCATAAATTTTCTCCTTATCTAAATCTTAATACCACTCTACTATTTTCCCAATTTTATATACCCTAGTAAATCTCAGAACATCTGCAAGATAATTGATATTGTGTGTCAAATTCCCAACACAAATTACAGCAATAGCTCTGCTTACAATTCCGATTCCATTTTAGTTTTATCTCTCGATCCACATTCCGGTAACTTGCAATCAGCACTATGATTCTTTACTATACACTCATCTGACAAATTAAAATACTCATAAGAAATTCTATCTCCCGTACTTTTTCCCATATCCCATGTCACATCCAATTGATAAGATACTTCGTCTATGTTTACCAGATTCCAGGCATGTGGTCTCATATTCCCATTCTTCCCGGCCGTTCCAGTTACTACAATACATTTCACATCAATCGCATTCAAAAGAACTTTGACAGCTTTTGCAATTCCCTCACACTGAGCCTTGTGATATGCAAAAACGCCAAGAATATTATGAGAAGCGATCACTCTTGACACTTTGTCCTTATTTGTCCCCTCATAGTCATACTCAATATTCTGACATATCCAATCGTGTATCCGAAGCTCTTTCTCATAATCATTACATTCCAGCAAATGCAGCTGTCCTGCCAGTTCATTTACTACTTTTTCAATTTTTCGGTTATATTCTTTTACTTTTTCACTGGTAAAGAAATACTGTGGACAAATTGCAAAACGTCCATATATATCCTTTGCCACACTACAGGCAGACTGATTCAGAAAATAGATCAACGGATTGTCCCTGGTCATTGCTGCAAAAATACGTTCAAATTTATCCTCATCTAGTTCTCCACAAACCGGAACTGGAATAATATCTTCATGAGCCATCACACCATTATAAAATGCCTTGTAGATCGCCTGTTCTTCTTTATTCAATTGATGATAATAATAGCGATCTACAATCATTTTCCTGTGACTCCCTTACTCTCCTGTAAAAAACACCATCACCACTGTGATATCATCTCCACACCCCAGCTCACTGGTCTCCGTCAGCCAGCTCTTCAGATTTGCTTGTACTGTCTCAGCTCCATGCTCCTGAAGCATCTGCAGATAGTCCTTACATGTCTTCTGATATTCTGTATCAGAAGTATAACTATTGGCAAAGCCATCGGTGGAAAGGATATACATATATGGCTCTTCGCTCTCCATTTCCCGTCTCCGCACCGATGCCACAGCTTTTCTCCAGGCATCTGGTTTTGACAAGGAATGTGTTTCTGTTCCAAGGAATTTCTCCGGTTCTACCAGTGGTTCGACTTCTTCTTTTGTTACAACACTGATATCCCCATCTCCGATCTGGAAGGAAAATACAAAGCAGTCCGTCACCAGCATTCCTAGCAGTGTCGTTCCATACAACGAAAATACAGACGACCACTTAATATTTCCATCTTCATCGGTCATTCCATCTACTTTATTTTTATAAAAAGACTGTTTCACCCTTGCCTGCCACTCTTCACATACATCCTGAGCAAACCGCATATCACCTTCCCGGTTAAGGAACGTAATCAAATTAGAAAATCCTGTTTCGTCTTCTCCATAGACTTTCAGATAGTTTTTTATGACTTCATAGAAAGAATTCACAGCAATCATGGAACCTCTGTCACTTCTGGGACACTTAGAACTACCATGTCCATCCGCAACTGCAACAATCGCAATTTTATCTGAAATCTCTACGATTCGTTTATTGTCCTGGCAAGGCATTTGGTTTCTTACGTGAGTCGCACCTTTGACGATTCCGTCACATATATAGCGTTTCATCCGACTCCTCCTCTTCTTACCAGACAGCTCCTTCATCAAAATCATCTGGATTTGGAATATTACTCATATCAAGTACCAGTGGTGCCCCGTTGTTTGCCGGTGCAAACGGATCATCTGCCGGTGTAGATGCTGCTACAGAAGCTCCTGATGCAGATGCAGGTGTAGATGCTGCTACAGAATTCATCGGCTTACTTGATGGTGCTGATACCATAGAAGCTGTTGTAGATGCCCATTTAATCATTTTTGCAAGAGCTGTTTCATTGTTCGCTTGCAAAACAAGCTCTTTGTTTCCGGCAAATTCAATCAGTACTTCATCATCTGCATCCTGTCCGATGGAAATCGCTATCTTCACTGCTTTTCGGAACCATGGCAGTTTTTTCAACTTCTCCATGCTCTTTTTATAATCATCTGTCGGCTGTCCATCTGAAAGAAGTACAATCACCGGTGGCAATGCTCTCTCCGGCATTGGTGGGATACTTAACTGTGCTGCCAGAAGGTCAAAGGCTTTCCCAAGCTCTGTCAATCCGTTGGCATCCATATCTTCCCATCCATAATCCTCTACCGGTACCGGACTGGATGTAATCCAGCTTGCTCCTGATGAGAACTGTAATGCACGAATCAAAAGCTGTGCATTTGGATTATTGTCTGCTGCTGAGCGCATTTCCGGTATGCACTCCTGAATGGTATTGTTTACGATTCCAATCTTCTCTCCATACATAGATCCGGAACAATCTACTACCCAAAAGAAATGAATTGGTCTTGTTGCTAATTCTCCACCTGGTCTTTGTAATACTTCCATGGTAAATCCCTCCCACATGTGCTTTTATTATTTTTTCAATCCTTATTTGAACTCCCCTGTTGATTCAGGGAATAAAATCTTTACACCTTTTGCAATTCCAGCTGTCTTTCCTGGAGCAACTGGTATCTGTGTGCCATCTGCTTTCTGATACGTCCAGTTCACCTTGTCCTCATTCCGGATTCCCCAAAGCGCTGGGTTCTTTGGATTCTGAACGACAGAACCCACTACGGTATCCATATCAAAATCATCGTAAACATGATGATGTAACAGCTTTGTATTCTGATTTAACAGCACTCGGTTCTTTCCAATGATAATCTTATTTGGTACTTGTACTGTCTTTCCGCAGTTCCAACAGGTATGTGCCACACCCTTTGCTTCCAGATCCTCATCATAGAAAAGCTGAGCACCGCAGGAACACTGTAACATTCCGCTCATCATGTTAGAGAATAACGTCATCCATTCCGGCTCCGTAATACGTTTGCTCGGCTCATTCAGTCCGACTGTAAATGCTTTGGTAAACATCTGTCGCAGTTTTTCCGGATATAACGGCCAGTAAATTGTTGCATTGTCGTGAATTCCTTTCACAGGTCTATTTGTCTTATTATTCGGATCAAAAATAAATACCGGATCTGTGCCATACAGCTTCACTCTGGCAGCCATATCCATACAACGGATACTTGCTTCCAGCTTTCCTTCCAGTGGATGATTTACCATAAAAAGATAGAACAACAGCACAGAAAGAGAATATCGGTCTGTATCTTTGGATGGGCGTTTCTCACCTCTTACAATCTCCGGTGCCATAAATCCCGGTGTACCAAGGACTCCACCTGGCTTACTGTTATCAAAGGATACGTTGTCATTGTCACAAATCAATACATCTCCATTATCCGGATTAAAAAATAAGTTTCCGAAAGAAATATCCTGATACTTTGCTCCCATAGCGTGTAGTTTCTGATAGCCTCTGGTCAGATTAAAAGCAGTTCTGCACAGGGTATAAAAAGACGGATTCACACGTTTCTTCATCAGATCTACGATACTCTTATAATTCTTTGGTCGAAGAGGCATGATATAACCGTATAGATCACTTTTAGCAGGTACAATCAGCTCCATAGGCCAGAGAAAACTTTCATCTGGTGAACCTTTGGCAATGATTGTTTCCAGAATCTTTTTCTGACGTTCCGTAGCACTGCCTTTAAAGTACCATTTCAAAGCATAATGATTGCTGCCACATTTCACATCATAGACTTCTCCCTGTCCACCAGCTCCCAGGAGACTGACTACCTCATATTTGTTTCCACTCTCTGAAGTAAGAAATGTTCCATTTTTTAACTGACCTTCCATTACGGCACCTGCCTCCTTTGTTTAATCAACTGCAATACCTGATTTACTACACTTCCATCTGGTACGATCATACAATAAGATTTATTTCCAAACTGCATCTCACAGGCATCACTATAAGGTGTAATTGCGGTCAAATAACGATAGGTCTTATCAAAACCCCATTCCTTTGCCTGAAATACAATTCTCTGATTCGTTATGTATAAAATTCCCCGGTGCTGCACAAGTTCTATATGCTCAACTGCCTTTCCTCTTCCAGTACTCCATCTGGTTCCTTCAAATAAACCAGGTGCACTTCCACCCACATGACGAAACTCTTTTACAGTTTTCTGCTCCAGATTAATTGCTTTGTCAATAAAGTGAATCTTTTCTCCACGTTTCAGGAACAGTTTGTCTGTGTTTAAAATTGGAAGTCTGCCTGCAATGATCTCCTGTCTCGCTGCATCCGGCAAAATCGTTGTCACCGTAGGAATCTGGTTCCGATTTCCAAATAGTGCATCAAAAAGTCCCATCCTCTCACCTCTTTATCCAGTCAATATACCGTAAATCTTCTCTTTCGTTGTCGCATAGCAGGCGACAATCTGAAACTCATGCTATACCAGCTGATATTTAAATTTGTTCTTTCTTGCATATTCTTCTGCATAAGACCCAAAAGAACATTGAATAATAAACTGCTTGTCTGTATTGGTAAATGCGTCCTGCCCGATCTGCTTTACACTGTCCGGGATCACAATAAAATCCAAGGAACTGCAGCCAAAAAATGCACGTTCACCGATGACTCCTAGTTTTTCATGTAATTCCACTTTTTTCAGATTCGTACAGCCTTCAAACATACGATCTGGGATTCTACCTATATTCTCAGGAATTGTCACTCTCTCCATAGCCTGACAGTCTGCCAGCAATCCATCGCCTAACCAGAACACACTCTTAGGAATCTCAATTGTCCGCAAGCCTGTTCCTCTCAACGCACCATTCCCAATTGTCTTTAATGCCATAGGCAACGAGATTGATTTAAGACTGCTACAATTTTCAAAGGCTGAATCTTCAATCTCTTCAATACTGATCGGCAATACCGCCTGATGCAGTTTGTTACACCCAGAGAAAGCATTTCGCCCGATATATGTAATTCCTTCTGTCAAAATGGCTTCCTCTGTCGGAGAATTGCTGAAGCTATCATCTGCAATCTCCACTACCGGCGTATTCCCGGATCTGTTCTGAAAAATAATTGTTTTGTTCTTATCCCCACGGAATCCAGTCACTGCAAGACCTTTTCCCCTGTGGCTTTTCTCATATGTAAAAAGATCACCATAAGATCTGCCAGAAGATGACTGTTCTCCCTGAATCGCCGGTCCGCTTCCCTGCTTCTGAATGGAAATGTCACAGGCTTTTCCCAGAACTTTTCCTCCATAACAGGAACACCATACGGATACAATCCAGTCTGCATTGACACGGCTCATACCAAAATCGTCCATAAGCTGCTTCACATATCGGAAAGCAAAGGTATTATTGATATGGGATGCACTCTGGATATCCTGTGCAATTCCCATGTTATATGCCATCAACAGTAAATTGACATTCTTCGCCTGATCTGGAAATAAGTCTTTTACCAATGCAGTAAATTTCTTTCTATCATCCAGAGATGCCTGGTGCTGCCGTAACATCTCTTCAAAATCCTGTTCAAAAATAACTCATCACCTTCTTATCTGCTTTTGTACTATTCTCAAGCCTTATTCCACACCAAGTGCTTTAAATACTGCTTCTTCTGCGGAAGAATAGAAAATCAAGCTAAATGCACCAACCAAATCTGATGGTACAGTTCCCAGATCTCCTGCTGACGTAATTGGAAGTAATACCTTCTTCGCTCCACTATCCAGACATACCTGCAGAGTACTTGCCAACTCATCTACTTTAATCAAGGTACCACCGATACTGATCTCACCAAGAATTGCAAGGCTGTTCAATGGTGTCTTGCCAAGTGCTGCGGAACAGATTGCAATCAGTGTCGGCAGTGCCAAGTTTCCTGTCATTCCAATGCCCTGCATATCCTGATAATTGATAATATAGTCCTTTGTAGTGGTACTAATCTGACCGGAAATGCGGTTTCCATTCGCTTTCAGATAATTAAACGCTGTATTGGTTGCTTCTTTCGGTTCTTTTCCTGATCCAATGCCCGTACAGGTCAGCTTTCCATTACCAGGCATCATCTGTGTTTCCAGCATATAGCATCCGATCATACCTGTCTTTGATTTGGAAACGGTATAAACAGATCCTGGTTTTCCCATGCCTTCCGGAATCAACTTACCGCCGCCCTGCTCTGGGACAGAAACATAATGCTCTTCAAAGCTGTCATTATCTGTATAAGAAAAGTTCACATCATAGAACTCCATGCCGCCAATCTTCTTCAACTGTTCTTTTACTCTGCGGCGAAGTTCCAATGAAATCTCCACAATCTCACGTAATTCTTCTTTTGTTACCTCTCCATCCGGATACAGCAGTTTCGTAAATCCTGAAATCATCTTACGAACCGCAATGGTATCACGCTGATTCAGGTTATTTCCAAGACGGAAATACTTGTCCATCAGATCACTGTAGCTGTCCTTACGAAGTTCACGCATAAATTCAGACAGATAATCTGTAATAAATCCATAATCGTTGGTAAATGAATCCGGTCTGTATTTCGGAATCTCCCAACCAGGAATATAACAATGCATACGATCCAAAAATGCTGTGTCAGTACCCATTTCCGGTGGAAATGGATCAAATAAGCTGGATGTCTTCAAAAGAGTATCCACACTCTGGTTGATATTTCCCACAAAAACCATGGAAGCCTTTGCCTGAATCTCCGCTTTTCCTCGTGAAAATGCTCCGGATGCCATATATCCTTTCATGATCTGGATACCGTCTTTATCTTTGAATTTAATACCGGCAACCTCATCAAAAGCCACACAGTCCCACATACCTACAAGACCTACGGTATGGTTGGACATATTGTAGAAGAGGTTGGCAACGGTTGTCTGTCCTCCGGCAACCAGAATACTGTTTGGAGAAATCTGCTCATATATGTAAGATTTACCAGTAGAACGTGGTCCCAATTCACAAAGATTGAAGTTATTCTCTACAAGTGGGATCATACGTGCAATCAACAACCATTTTGCTCTCTCACTAAAGCTTTCAGGCTCCAATCCCGTAGAGCGAAGCAGGATATCCATCCATTCCTCTTTTGTAAATGCTTTTCTTCCATTTCTCACTTCATCCATATCCACATGTGGCATCTGGATTGGTGTCAGCTTACGAATACGGATTGGCTGTGTATTCTTCTTATCTTCCTCAATAAATTCATACTCCATCTGCAGAATACACCAGATACCACCACAGAGCAGCCTGTCATAATCTTTCACATAATCCGGATGAATCGGAATTCCTTTTACACCTAGATTAGAGAAGGTAGCTTCATAGCGGTCTTCCTTTGTATTCAGCACAACTGTAATACGGTCAATTACTGTATAGCTGCCTCTTTCACGCAAAAGAGAGAGAATCTTCTGTGCCTCATCCGGACGCACATAGTTATCTCTCAAAATACGCTTTACGTTCTCTACTCCCTCTTCAATGATCTCTTCATCATCGGAATTACAGTACTGTCCAAGGAGATATTCCAGTACATAGACCGGAACATTAGCCCCTTCACGGATGGATTTTGTTAAATCCTTCCGTACTATACGACCGTCATAGTATTTGCGGAGTTTTTGCTTTATTTCTTCTCGCTTGTCTTCCGTTGTATTTTCCTGTGTATTGCTAAATTCATCCATTATCCGTTTTCCTTCCATTCTTTAATACATACACTGTACTTTTATACAAACCTTGGCGCTCAAGAATCCCCATATTAACCAGTTCACCAAGAATACTTCTCGCCCGTCTTTGCTTTACTTCCAACAATTCTTCCGCCTGTCGCGATGTAATTTTTCCTTTTTCTTTTACAAATTTCAAAATTGCACTTTGCTGTGCCGTCAAATTATTTATCGGCACTTTATCGGCACTTATCGGCATTTTATCGGCACTTTTAGTCTCGATTGCATTATTACTTCGATTTTCTATACCATAATCAAATGAATATTCATCATCCAATGGTACAATAATCCGGAACACATCATCTTCTACAAACTGCGGATCTTTTCCTGAATAATACTTACTATATTTAAATAATTTTCTTACACCAGATCCAAGCTGATCAGCATAACCAATGTTTCTGAAAAATGCTGCTATGATAGGATTTTTGGGATTTGGTTCCAAATTATCAACCGTAATAAAACCTTCCTTTGCCGCGCGATTTGCATTTTCTACATACATCTGATCTTTCTCAATCACAAATTTTGCAGTATAACTGCTCGTAAATTCCCGGTGCATCAAAGTATTGCTGACCATTTCTCTGACAATTGTATTTCGCAGACTTTTATTCACGACACCCTCAAGAAAAAACTTATCCGGAAGATTTTTTCTGCCAAACTCCAAAAGTTGGCTATAACTTTCAATCAAATTTGTTTTAATTATTTCTCTGTCGTCATAACGATCTACATTTACCTTCCGAACCAGCGCGTCCGTTACATATGTTGGTGTTACATTTAGAATCACATCATCTTTTCCTAAAAGCATGATCGCTGCAAGATTATAACCTTCTTCACCGGTAACTATATCCCGTCCATACAAACCAGCACTTCTTAGCAGTTCCTGATCATCCATTCCCGTCCAAGGATGTTGTCCTCCAGCATGATTTTTCGCCATAATACGAATTTTAGGCAACAGGTCTAATCTCAAATCTTCCATTCTTGCATATGGATAAATCTTCTTTTCTGTAAAAATATTCTGCTTGCGAATATACATCTGCGCAATTGTACCAGTAGAAGTTACCTTTACATCCGCATCATCCACACGGTCATAGATTATCTTCTTGTAGCTGTGTACTTCTGCACTTGGTGGAATATGAACATGAATAATTGTCCGCTTCTCATCATATTTAATAATCTCGGGCACCAGATATATTGTTGATGAAAACAATACGGAATTACTGATAACCTTTATAAAATTTTTCACCATATCCGGAGCTGCTTTTTCCGACACCCCAACTACTGTTCCATCATCCAGTACACCCAGAAAAAGATCACCACCAAATCTGTTCAAAAATGAGCAGACTGTTTCATACGTATCATTTTCAATTCCGTTGCCACAGCGTTTGAATTCTACCGCTACGGTTTCTCCGATTGTAAGAATGGATTGTAATTCATTTAAGTCCATCTGGTCACCTCACATTCTCATTTACACATTTCTCCCATTTCAATAAAGTATTTTTCTGTCATAAATTTAAATTATTAAAAATTGATACTTTATCTTTTTACATTTATATCACGTAGTCCAATATTAGGAAAATTATCATTAATTTCTTTATCTACATTCAAATCTTTGCGTATAACTTGAAGTAACGTTCG
>UMJW01025950.1_pt1 | contig 9859 bp, 6 predicted proteins | sample 1966151 | NCBI WGS metagenome assembly UMJW01 (sample SAMEA4836160, study PRJEB28245) | human gut metagenome | biome: gut microbiome; material: fecal sample | place: Denmark | collected 2008
TCCCGATACCCGGAAATTCAATCATATACTACCGACATGGGGCGATAAAGTATCTTCAATAACCGGCATAGACAAAAGGCGACTGTTAATTTCATTATTCAGCAAAGGCATATTCTTTTTCGATAAGGAAACAGAGGAATATCAACCGCTGATTATAGTCAATGACAGTATCAACACATTACTATGCCAACGGGGGAAAAATGTCAATGTACTCCAAAATACACCGGAAACCGTATTATTGCTTTCCGAATCTCCATATAGCTATCATTTGACAAAGAAGAAATTCACTCCAATCGTCTCCGTTGGAAAAACAGCTATAGACGGTGTAATACAGCCGGTGTGCAATGACAGCACCCGCAGTTTCCTGCACGATCTCAAACATATATACCGATTGGACAGCCTTAACCGGCTTCTACCCATCCACACCTGCTACGAAGACACTGTGTTCAACTCTATTTCCCTCGATGAAAACGGACTCTTTTGGATAGGAAGCAACCACGGTTTAAGTTATTACTCTACCATAAGCAATAAGCGGACCTGTATCTCCAATGAATTAATCGACGAAATCAGCGCATTGATTTGTGACAAGCGGGGAAAAGTGTGGCTTGGAACCGAAGGCAAATTATTTGCTCATCTTATTGAAGAAAAAGAATTTATCCTTTACGGAGAGTCCGACGGCATCGTACTTAACGAATATTTGGAAAAGCCGCGACTACTATCCACGCAAGGAGATATTTATATGGGCGGCATCAACGGATTACTTCACATCAACAGGCAACTGCCCCAAGAGGAAAACAGTGATCCCGTTTTAAACTTGGCGGATGTATGGGTGGGCGGAGAACGAATGAATAACAATATCACCCACAGGCATCTGGAAGTCATAGAGTCAAACAAGCCTATATCTATCAAAATCATAGCCGGTAACAAGGATATCTTTCGAAAGCCGATGTTCCGTTTTACCGTACATGGACCGGACGGACAAATATCTTATTCCTACAAACCGGAACTGACATTGAACAACTTACCTATAGGAACATATCGAATATCGGCCTCATGCAGCACCCGAAGCGGAAGCTGGACCGGCGATTATCAGATATTAGAACTGTCGGTATCGCCGCCCTGGTACAAGTCGGGCTGGTTTAAGGCATGCTGCTTGGCATTGATTCTTTCTCTTGCAACGGGTATTATCTATTCGTTGTTGCGCCGCAATGCAAACAAACTGAAATGGGCAATGAAAGAGCATGAACAACAAGTGTATGAAGAAAAAGTCCGCTTTCTTATAAATATCAATCACGAACTGCGCACGCCTTTGACCCTGATACACGCCCCCTTAAAGCAATTATTGGAATCGCTCACTTCCGACGATTGTAAATATGAAACCATACAAAACATTTGCAAACAGTCCGACCGTATGAAGAAGTTATTAAACATGGTCTTGGACGTACGTAAAATGGAAGTAAAACAAAGTACACTAAATATTGAAAAAGTAGCGTTGAACGACTGGATAGAACAACTTATTGCAGATTTCAAACCGGAAGCAAGGAACAGAAACATCGACATCCGGTACCGGACCGACACGGCGATTGACAGTTTGTGTTTTGACAAAGAAAAATGTACAACCATACTAACCAATCTTTTAATCAATTCTCTTAAATACAGTCCCGACAATAGCCGGATTATGGTTTCTGCCGACTTATCGGACGATAAGAAGTGCGTACGAATCTCTGTTTCCGATCAAGGAATCGGTTTAAAGGAAGTAGACATAAACAGCTTGTTTACCCGTTTTTATCAAGGTAACAACAGTCGTCCCGGAACCGGTATCGGGTTGTCCTATTCCAAAATTCTTGCCGAGCAGCACGGTGGAAGCATAGGAGCTTATGACCACCAAGAATTTCCAGGAGCCACTTTCTGGTTTGAAATACCCCGTAATATCCAGTCCGGAGAAATCACGCTGCAACCTCACCCTTACCTCAACGAGTTATTGGCTCCCACCCAAGAAGTGGAAAGTATTCCTGATGCCGATGACAATCAGGAAAACACCAAAGAACATACACTACTCATTGTAGATGACAATGTCGATTTGACCGACTATTTGCACAACACTCTAAAAAACAAATTCAAGAAGATATGGCTGGCTTTCAATGGTGAAGAAGCCTTGCACACCTGCCGGAAATACCAGCCCGACATTGTGGTGAGCGACATTCAGATGCCGCGAATGAATGGGTATGAACTGTGTAAACATATCAAAGAAGAACTTGAAATCAGTCATATCCCCGTCATATTACTTACAGCACGCAACGATGATGAGAGCCAACTCTTCGGATACAAGAACGGGGCGGATGCCTACCTCACCAAGCCTTTTGAAGTGAATATGCTTCACGGCGTGATACGCAGCCAATTAAAGAACCGTGAACGGATACGCGCGCGTTACACCGAAACAGGCTCATTGCCTGAGCCGAAAGAAAGCACTTTCAGCTCTGCGGATGAAGATTTCTTACACAAGCTAAATAAGTTAATATCAAACAACCTGGACAATGCTCAAATGGGAATACCGTTCCTCTACCAGGAACTGGGAGTCAGCCGCGCTTCACTCTATAACAAGTTGAAAGCCCTTACAGGCATGGGAGCCAATGATTATATCACTAAACTACGCATCGAGCGGGCTATTTTTCTGCTCACCAACAGCAAACTTAGCATTAATGAAATCTCCGAACAGACAGGATTCTCCACATCAAGATATTTCAGTACGGTATTCAAACAATATACAGGATATTCACCCACACAATACAAAGAAAAGCACTCATAAATACCCTATTTTTCTCCGTTGGAACGGCAGTTATAGAATGCAATTACAGCAGATAACTGCGCCAGTTCCCCACCAAACAAACAACATAACACATTGTTCATTTTCAATAGAATAAGTAATCAACAAGCTGTTGAAAACTTCTAAATAAGATTTTAGTTAAAACATTGTGGGGAATTGTGGGGAAATGTGTACTTTTACCGTCGCTTATTATAATAAGGTGAAAAATGATACGCTTTTTAGGCAATATTGAAGCAAAGACGGATACAAAGGGACGTGTATTTATCCCTGCCGGCTTTCGGAAACAGTTGCAGGCTGCTTCCGAAGAGAGACTCGTATTGCGTAAAGATGTATTTCAGGACTGCCTGATACTTTACCCCGAAAGCGTCTGGTTCAAAACGCAAAACCAACTCCGGCAGCGGCTGAACAAATGGAATGCGAAACACCAACAAATTTTCCGACAGTTTGTAAGCGATGCGGAAATCATGATTCCCGACGGGAACGGACGTATCCTGCTGCCTAAACGCTACTTGCAAATGGCAGGCATACAAAGTGAGGTACGCTTTATCGGCGTGGACAACACCATCGAAATATGGGCGAAAGAAAAGGCTGAACAGCCTTTCATGAACCCGGAAGAATTCAGCGAAGCGCTGCAAGATATTTTAGGAGAGGAAAACCTGGGAGAGGAAGAAGCAGAGACAAGCGATAAGAGCGTAGAGTAATAGAACGATTGTAATGAAAGAAAAATGAAAGAAGAAACAACATATCATATTCCGGTACTGTTGATGCCAAGCGTTGACGGAATGAATATCCGTCCGGACGGAACGTATGTAGACGTGACATTCGGAGGCGGCGGCCATTCCCGCGAGATACTCTCCCGCCTGGGAGACGGTGGAAGACTGCTTGGTTTCGACCAGGATGAAGATGCCGAACGGAACATCGTAAACGATCCGCACTTCACTTTTGTACGCAGCAACTTCCGGTATCTGCATAACTTCCTGCGTTATCATGGCATCGAGCAGGTAGATGCCGTACTCGCCGACCTCGGTGTATCGTCACATCATTTCGACGATAGCGAACGGGGGTTCTCGTTCCGTTTTGACGGTGCTCTCGATATGCGGATGAACAAGCGTGCCGGACTCACAGCCGCCGACATCGTAAATACATACGATGAAGAACGCCTTGCCGACATTTTCTATTTGTATGGAGAATTGAAGAACAGTCGCAAGCTGGCATCCGTTATCGTCAAGGCACGTGCCGCTCAAAAGATTGGTACCATCGGGGAATTTCTGGAAATTATCAAGCCCCTCTTCGGACGTGAAAGAGAAAAGAAAGAGCTTGCCAAAGTGTTTCAGGCGTTGCGCATCGAAGTCAACCGGGAAATGGAAGCGTTGAAAGAGATGTTATATGCAGCCACGGAAGCATTAAAGCCGGGTGGACGGCTGGTGGTAATCACCTATCATTCGCTGGAAGACCGCATGGTGAAAAACATCATGAAGACCGGCAACATAGAGGGCAAGGCGGAAAAAGACTTCTTCGGAAACGTACAGACGCCTTTCCGTCTGGTAAACAATAAAGTGATTGTTCCTGATAACGATGAAATAGAACGCAACCCGCGCTCGCGAAGCGCCAAGCTGAGGATTGCGGAAAAACTGTAAGAATGAGGGAAGCGATAAGGCTGTAAAGAGATAGAACGATGAATGAAACAAATAATAAACAAGAGGAGCAAAAAGGCGAAAAGGTGAAAAGACGGACTTCGCTAAAGAACATTATAGGCGGTGATATTCTGGCTACGGACTTTTTCCGCCGTCAGACGAAGCTGCTTGTCCTCATCATGGTTCTTATTCTGTTCTATATCCATAACCGTTACGCCTGCCAGCAGCAGATGATAGAGATAGACAAGCTCAAGAAAGAACTGATAGATATAAAATACGATGCCCTGACACGCAGTTCCGAACTGATGGAACGGAGCCGTCAATCGCGTATCGAGGAATACATCGCAACGAAAGAGAGCGTTTTGCAGACTTCGTCCAATCCGCCGTACTTAATCAAATAAGTACGGATAATGGTAAGCAAACCGATAAACAAGTAAACTGTAATATAGTATAATAGTAAATCGAAACAACCTTGGCAGTAAACAAGAAAAATATAATGACCCGCTACTTCTTCGTAGTCCTCGTCATGGGACTGATAGGAGTAGCTATTATCGTAAAAGGTACTGTCATCATGTTTGCCGAACGTCAGTACTGGCAAGATGTTGCCGACCGCTTTGTAAAGGAGAATGTTAGGGTGAAGCCCAACCGCGGCAATATCCTTTCATCGGACGGTAAATTAATGGCGAGCTCCCTACCGGAGTACCGTATTTACATGGACTTCAAAGCGGGTGGAGAGAAGAAAGACACCATGCTTATGAATCATCTGGGAGAAATCTGCGAAGGATTGCACCAGATATTCCCCGATAAAAGTGCCGCCGAATTTAAAAGACATCTGTTAAGAGGACGTAAAAAGGGTAGCCGCAATTACCTGATTTACCCGAAACGTATCTCCTATATCCAATACAAAGAAGTTAAAAGGCTGCCGGTATTCAAACTAAACAAATACAAAGGAGGCTTCCATGAACAGCCTTTCAACCAGCGTAAGAAACCTTTCGGTTCTCTGGCGGCACGTACACTCGGCGACCTCTATGCCGATACAGCGCAAGGAGCCAAAAACGGTATTGAACTTGCCTTTGATACGCTGCTGAAAGGACGCGACGGTATCACCCATCGCCAGAAGGTGATGAACAAATACCTGAACATAGTGGACATTGCTCCCGTAGACGGTTGCGACATCATTTCCACCATCGACGTGGGTATGCAGGATATTTGCGAAAAAGCACTGATAGACAAGCTGAAAGAGATAAACGCCAGTGTGGGCGTTGCCGTATTGATGGAAGTGCAGACCGGAGAAGTAAAAGCCATTGTCAACATGATGAAAGCGGGCGACGGCAACTATTACGAAATGCGTAATAACGCCATCAGCGATATGCTGGAGCCGGGTTCCACATTCAAGACAGCCTCTATCATGGTAGCCCTTGAAGACGGAAAGATTACTCCTCATACGGAAGTCGACACAGGCAACGGCATCATGATGATGCACGGCCGCCCGATGAAAGACCATAACTGGCATCGGGGCGGATATGGCAAGATTGATGTGACACGTATTCTGGAAGTATCATCCAATATCGGCGTTTCATATCTTATCGACAAGCACTACAGCGACAACCCGCAGAAGTTCGTAGACGGATTGAAGCGTATCGGTATAGACCGCCCGCTCCACCTGCAAATAGCCGGAGAGGGCAAACCTAACATCCGCGGTCCGAAAGAACGGTATTTTGCCAAGACCACGTTACCCTGGATGAGTATAGGATATGAAACGCAGGTACCGCCACTGAACATACTGACTTTCTATAATGCCATTGCCAACAACGGTACAATGGTGCGCCCTAAATTCGTAAAAGCGGCAGTGAAAGACGGTGAGGTTGTCCGTGACTTTCCTACGGAAGTTATCAATCCGAAGATTTGCTCGGACAATACGCTGACACAGATACGGGAGATTCTGCGCAAAGTAGTTGCCGAAGGTTTGGCCAAACCCGCCGGAAGCAAACAGTTTGCCGTAGCCGGCAAGACGGGTACGGCGCAGATTTCGCAAGGTGCCGCCGGTTATAAGGCGGGACGGGTGAATTATCTCGTCAGTTTCTGCGGATACTTCCCGGCAGAGGCTCCCAAATACAGTTGCATCGTTTCCATACAGAAGCCTGGACTTCCGGCATCGGGTGGCTTGATGGCGGGGAGCGTATTCAGCAAGATTGCAGAAAGGGTATATGCCAAGAATCTGCGGTTCGATATACGCAGTGCAATAGACAGCACCACCAATGTAATTCCTGCGGTAAAAGCCGGGGAGATGAACGAGGCATTATGCGTGCTCAACACATTGGATGTTCCGGTGCAGAAACAATTTGAGGTAGAAAACAAGAGAGAGTTGTGGGGACACAGCCAGGCTGCCCCGTCCGCCGTTATCCTGCAAAATCAGAAAGTTTCTGACGGCATAGTTCCCAGCGTAGTGGGCATGGGGGCCAAGGATGCTGTTTATCTGCTGGAAAGCAAAGGACTTAGAGTACGCCTCAACGGCATCGGCAAGGTAAGAAACCAGTCCATCGCAGGCGGAACCCGATTGATAAAAGGACAGACAATAGCCTTGACATTACGTTAATATAAGAATATACATTATTATATAATAAGGAATGAAATTAAGCGAACTATTAAAAGCGATACAACCGGTACAAATTATCGGCAGTACGGAGAAAGATATAACAGGAGTGAATATCGACTCCCGTTTAGTTGCGGCCGGACATTTGTTTATGGCAATGCGCGGTACGCAGACCGACGGTCACGCATATATCCCTACCGCCATTGAAAAAGGCGCTATAGCCGTACTGTGCGAAGACATGCCGGAAGAAACAAATCCTGATGTTACATATATCCAAGTAAAAGACAGCGAGAATGCGGTGGGTAAGGTTGCCACCACTTTCTACGGTGATCCCACTTCCAAAATGGAGCTGGTGGGCGTAACCGGCACTAATGGCAAAACAACCATTGCCACCTTATTATATAATACATTCCGTTATTTCGGATATAAAGTCGGACTGATTTCCACGGTATGCAACTACATTGACGACCGGCCCGTGCCGACCGAGCATACCACCCCCGACCCGATTACCCTTAACCGCCTGCTGGGTGAGATGGCAGACTCCGGATGCAAATACGCATTCATGGAAGTCAGCTCCCACTCTATCGCACAACAGCGTATCAGCGGTTTGAAGTTTGCCGGCGGCATCTTCACCAATCTTACGCGCGACCACCTGGATTATCACAAGACTGTCGAAAACTACCTCAAAGCAAAAAAGAAGTTCTTCGACGACATGCCTAAGAACGCGTTCAGCCTGACCAATCTGGACGACAAGAACGGGCTGGTCATGACCCAGAACACACGTTCGCGCGTATATACGTATTCATTGAGAAGCCTCAGCGATTTCAAGGGAAAAGTATTGGAGTCTCATTTTGAAGGCATGCTACTCGACTTCAACAACCATGAGCTGGCCGTACGCTTTATCGGCAAGTTCAATGCTTCCAACCTTCTTGCCGTATTCGGCGCAGCCGTACTGTTGGGAAAGAAAGAAGAAGATGTGCTCGTTGCCCTCAGCACTTTGCACCCTGTAGCAGGCAGATTCGACTCTATCCGCTCTCCGAAGGGCATTACCGCCATTGTGGATTATGCCCATACTCCGGATGCGTTGGTGAATGTGCTGAATGCCATCCACGGCGTACTGGAAGGCAAAGGCAAAGTGATTACCGTAGTCGGCGCAGGCGGCAACCGTGATAAAGGGAAACGTCCTATCATGGCTAAAGAGTCCGCCCGTTTGAGCGACCGTGTCATCATCACTTCCGACAATCCCCGCTTTGAAGAGCCGCAAGACATCATCAACGATATGCTGGCAGGGTTGGATAAGGACGATTTGCAGAAGACAATCAGTATCGCCGATAGAAAAGAAGCCATAAAGACCGCCTGCATGCTGGCGCAACCGGGAGATGTCATTCTCGTAGCCGGCAAAGGACATGAAAATTATCAGGAGATAAAAGGAGTGAAGCATCATTTCGATGACAAAGAAGAACTAAAGGCGATAATGTTTTAAAGTGATAAAGTAAGAAATTATGTTATACTACTTATTCCAATGGTTAGATAAATACGACTTCCCCGGTGCGGGTATGTTCGGCTATACATCTTTCAGGGCATTGATGGCTATCATCCTGGCATTGCTCATTTCGAGCATCTGGGGTGACAAGTTCATCGACCTGCTGAAACGCAAACAGATTACCGAGACGCAACGGGATGCCAACATCGACCCGTTCGGCGTAAACAAGGTGGGCGTACCGAGCATGGGCGGAGTTATCATTATCTTTGCCATTCTGATTCCCTGCCTGTTGCTGGGCAAGCTGAATAATATCTATATGATTCTGATGCTTATCACCACTGTGTGGTTAGGTTCATTAGGATTTGCCGACGATTACATCAAGATATTCAAGAAAGACAAGGAAGGCCTGCACGGTAAGTTCAAGATTATCGGCCAGGTAGGCTTGGGACTCATTGTAGGGCTTACCCTGTATCTCAGTCCGCAGGTCGTTATCCGTGAAAACATCGAGGTAGAGAAACCGGGACAAGGCATCGAGGTAGTACATGCCGCCAAAGAAATCAAGGCTACACAGACTACCATCCCTTTCTTCAAGAGCAACAACCTTGACTATGCCGACCTCGTGTCTTTCATGGGAGAACACGCACAAACGGCGGGCTGGATACTGTTTGTGCTCGTCACCATATTCGTAGTAACCGCCGTTTCCAACGGCGCCAACCTGAATGACGGCATGGACGGCATGGCAGCGGGCAACTCCGCCATTATCGGTCTGACACTGGGCATACTGGCATACGTATCCAGCCATATCGAATATGCCGGTTACCTGAACATCATGTACATACCGGGTTCGGAAGAGCTGGTAATCTTTATCTGCGCTTTCATCGGTGCACTTATCGGCTTCCTCTGGTACAACGCCTACCCGGCACAGGTATTCATGGGCGATACAGGCAGTCTGACCATCGGCGGCATCATTGCCGTATACGCCATTATCATCCATAAAGAGCTGCTGATACCTATCCTATGCGGTATATTCCTTGTAGAGAACCTGTCGGTAATTCTGCAACGGGTATACTACAAAGCCGGCAAACGGAAAGGGGTAAAACAGCGTCTCTTCAAACGGACGCCGATACACGACCACTTCCGCACCGGCATGAATCTGATAGAGCCCGGCTGCAAAGTGGTATTTACCCAACCGGCACAATTGTTCCATGAATCGAAGATTACCGTCCGCTTCTGGATCGTAACCATTGTACTGGCAGCAATAACAATTATAACGTTAAAGATAAGATAACAACCCAATGAAGAATTATGAATGAAAAATGAAGAGT
>UMJW01011883.1_pt1 | contig 9366 bp, 9 predicted proteins | sample 1966151 | NCBI WGS metagenome assembly UMJW01 (sample SAMEA4836160, study PRJEB28245) | human gut metagenome | biome: gut microbiome; material: fecal sample | place: Denmark | collected 2008
CTTGCGGTATCTCCCATCACAGTCGCTGTTTTAACATTCCCTTGGCAATACGCCCATCGACAGGCTTATTGCTTCAGTAGCTTCATGATACATCTACCGGGGCAAAGCTTACCCGGCAAGGTTTCTCACATAGTCGACACCAGATTCCTGATGTGTGAGTGCATCAGGGCTGATGAGCAGCACTTAGGCTGCTAACGCGTACTGTTCGTCTGCGTTTATATTTAGTTTCCCGGTTGGTACGCAGTCCAGGAGTCTGCGGATGGCTGCCTCAACTTCAAAGCCCCCGTCGAAACCAGTACAAGCCCTGATCAGGTTCGGAAAGATCCGATATTACTGGTAAACAGACGATGCTTGTGTTTCTGACTTTTTCTATTATATGAAACTGTATATAGAGTTGTCAAGGGAAGAACTTGGTTTTTATAACCTTTTTATAAAATACTGAAAAAAACTTGACAGTGACAGTTAGAAGATGTAAACTCACGATAGATATAACGAACAGAAGTTACTCGAAACAAATAGTAAGACAAAACAAACTGAACGGATCAGGAGGAACGAAAATGGAAGCACTGCGAGAGGAAATATATGATCATACATCAGATCCTGCTCAGGAATCCTTCCGTAATCAGCAGTATCAGAGAAGCAGCATGCAGCGGAGTGCTATTGTTGACAGACTTCGCCGGGAAGGCTGCAGGATTACAAAACAGAGAAAGATCATACTGGATATTATTTTGCAGGAAGAATGTACTTGTTGTAAGGAAATATATTTTCTGGCATCTAAAAAGGATCCAAATATTGGAATGGCGACAGTATACAGAATGATCAATCTTCTGGAAGAAATCGGTGCCCTAAAAAGGAAAAGCGCTTATCGCATCTGCGATGAACAGGGACAGGTACCTGTCTGCTGTGTACAACTGGATGATCAGACAAATATCCGGCTGGATAATGAAAAACTTCGTAAGATTATTGAAAAAGGAATGGAATCCTGCGGATATCTTCAGTCAAGGAGAGTACGACGCGTATCCGTTGAAAATAGCAACTAATGGACGCCCGGAAGAAAATACGCAAAAAACAGAAGTAAATTACTCTGTTTTTAGATGATAATGAGAAAATTTATCACTTTAGCAAGTTAGTCTGGACTTTTGTTTTGGAGATTTTATAATATGTGTAATGTTAAAAAAGAGATATACAGGAGGATATTACAATGATCAAACTTGATAAGAAACACAGCGGAGTATTCGCGGCAGGAGTATTATTCGGAACAGCAGGAATCAAACTTCTTTCCAGCAAAGATGCAAAAAAAGTTTATACGAACTGTACAGCAGCTGTTCTTCGTGCAAAAGACTGCGTAATGAAAACTGTATCCAAGGTTCAGGAGAACGCAGAAGATATTTATGCAGAAGCACAGCAGATCAACGAAGATCGTGCAGCAGCTGAGGAAGCATTTGAAGATACTGCTGAAGAAGAAACATTTAAAGAAACAGAAGAAACTGCAGCAGAAGAGGAATAAGAACAAAGCACCTGCGGAGAGAAACTGCAGGTGTTTTTCATAACTAAAGGTGATGACAATATGAGATTTAAAATAGAACATGAAATCAGAGGCAGAGTCAGACTTCATATCTGTCAGAAACGAATGACATGCAGACAGGCAGATCAGTTGGAATATTTTCTGACAAAACTGAATGGTGTAACCTCTGTCAAAGTAGTAGAGAGAAATCAGGACGTAGTGATCTGTTATTCTGATAACAGAGAAGAAATACTGAGGGCAATTCAGAGATTTTCTTATGAAAAGGCTGAGGCACCGGAAAGTTATCTTCAGAATTCAGGAAGAGAAATGAATGGAGAATACTGGGAGAAGATGGTAAACCATGTTGTGCTCCATTATAGTAAGAAAATATTCCTGCCACTTCCGGTCCGGACATTTCTGACAACGCTGAAATCTGTGAAATATATCTGGAAAGGTGTGCGCACACTTGCAAAATGCAGAATTGAAGTTCCGGTACTGGATGCAACGGCGATCGGTGTATCCATGCTCAGAGGTGACTTCAGTACAGCTTCTTCCGTAATGTTCCTTCTTGGCTTTGGTGAGATTCTTGAAGACTGGACACACAAAAAGTCTGTGGATGATCTGGCACGAAGCATGTCCCTGAATGTGAGCAAGGTATGGCTGATAACAGAGGATTCTGAAGTTCAGGGAGGAACAGATGAAATTAAACCTGGTGACAGAGTCCGTATACATATGGGAACCGTAATTCCGTTTGACGGTATTGTTACAGAAGGCGAGGCTATGGTAAATGAAGCGTCTCTGACAGGGGAATCCATGCCGGTGGCAAAACATGAATCCAGTTATGTATATGCCGGAACGGTTATGGAGGAAGGTGAACTTACCATTCGCGTAAAAGAAACTTCCGGCTCTACCAAGTTTGAAAAGATCGTAACCATGATCGAAGAGACTGAAAAACTGAAATCGGCAGTGGAGAGCAAAGCAGAACATCTTGCAGACAGACTGGTTCCGTATACACTTGCTGGTACAGCTCTTACATATGCACTCACACGAAATGTGACCAAGGCATTGTCTATTCTTATGGTTGATTTTTCCTGTGCATTGAAACTTGCAATGCCAATTTCTGTTCTTGCAGCGATACGTGAGGCAAATGCACATCATATTACGGTGAAGGGTGGAAAATTTCTGGAAGCAGTTGCTGAGGCAGATACGATTGTGTTTGATAAGACAGGAACACTGACGAAGGCACAGCCGACAGTTGTTGATGTAGTTTCCTTTAACGGTGATTCAAAAGAAAATCTTCTCAGACTTGCTGCATGCATGGAAGAACATTTTCCACATTCCATGGCAAAAGCAGTTATGGATGCTGCAAAAGAACGTGGCCTGACTCATGAAGAAATGCATTCCAAAGTTGAATATATTGTAGCTCACGGAATTTCAACAATGGTAGATGGAAGAAAAGCAATTATAGGAAGCCATCATTTTGTATTTGAAGATGAAAAATGTACAATTCCGGTCGGAAAGGAAGAATTGTTCAGAAATCTTCCGGAGGAGTATTCTCATCTGTACCTTGGAATTGAAGGTGAGCTGGCAGCCGTGATCTGCATCGAAGATCCTCTTCGCCCGGAAGCTCCGGAAGTAATAAAGCAGCTTCGTAAAGCAGGATTTACACAGATCGTTATGATGACAGGAGACAGTGACCGTACCGCAAAAGCAATTGCGGCGAGAGTCGGTGTCGATAAATATTATTCCGAAGTTCTCCCGGAAGACAAAGCTAAATTTGTAGAAGAAGCCAAAGCACAGGGCCGTAAAGTTCTGATGGTAGGTGATGGAATTAATGACTCTCCGGCGCTTTCTGCAGCAGATGTTGGTATTGCAATCAGTGATGGAGCAGAACTTGCAAGAGAAATTGCGGATATCACGATCGGGGCAGATGATCTGAGTGTCATGGTTACACTTAAGAAAATCAGCAATGGTCTGATGGATAAGATCCATAAGAATTACAGACGTATCGTTGGTATTAATGGAAGTCTGATCGCTCTTGGTGTAACAGGAGTGATTCAGCCGACTATGTCTGCATTGCTTCATAATACTTCAACTTTACTGATTGGTATGGACTCTATGAAATCTGTACTCTAAAGTCAGTGCAGAATATGAAAAGTTAATTAAAGAAAACTCTTGACAGCAAGTGAAAAGTATTGTACTATCATATTAGTTAGAAACAGCTAACAAATAAAAACTTACGGATATGGAAACATATCCGTAAATTTAAAACAATAGGTTAGACGCAACTAATCAACGGGAGACTTAAGGATGTTAGAAGCTGAGATCATAGCACACTGTGCACCTACTCTGGCAGGAATCAAAACTGCAAATATGTTTACTTATACACCAATGAACAGAAATAAGCTGTCCATGGAAATTGAAGAGGAAAACAGAAAACTGAATTGCAGAGGTGTTTTTGTGGAAGTGCTCAGAACAAGTGAACATAAGGCACTGGTCTATGTATACCGCAAAAAGAAACTGGAACAGGATCTGCAGTGTGAAGGTGCATGTGCTCTTTTGAAAGACTGCGGTTATGAATGTCAGGAGACAGATTGCTGTATTCGACAGCTTCAGGAGCGCTTTTTTGAAAAAGATGGTTTTCCACATGAAGTTGGGCTTTTTCTTGGGTATCCTCTTGATGACGTGACTGGATTTATTGAACAGAAAGGTAAAAATTATAAATGTTGCGGAATCTGGAAAGTATATGGAAATGAAAAGCAGACTCAGATGCTTTTCCGGAAACTGAAGAAATGTTCAGAAATCTATAGACGACTTTTTGCGGATGGAAGATCAATTCTTCAGCTGACTGTTGCAGCATAAACAGAAAGGATAAGGTAAATCAAGATGAGTAAAGTAGCAGTAGTATATTGGAGTTCAACAGGAAACACAGAAGCTATGGCAAATGCAGTAGCGGAAGGAGCAAAAGCAGCCGGTGCAGAAGTTATTTCTTTTGAATCAGCTGATTTTTCAGCAGATAAAGTAGATGAATTTGATGCAATCGCATTTGGATGCCCTGCAATGGGAGATGAAGTACTGGAAGAAGATGAATTTGAGCCAATGTTCAGCGAATGTGAGGCAAAGCTTTCTGGTAAAAAGATCGGTCTTTTCGGATCCTATGGATGGGGGGACGGAGAATGGATGCATAACTGGGAAGATAAATGCAAAGAAGACGGGGCTGTTCTTGTCGCTGACGGTGTGATCTGCCAGGAAGAACCGGATGATGATGCAGTAGAAAACTGCAAGGCGCTTGGTAAAGCACTTGCATAATTCCAGATCATTCATAAAGACAGCAGAAAATATGACAATGGAGAACCGGAGCCTGTTTCTATGGCTTCCGGTTTTTGTTTTATGAAAAATTACTTCTAATTCTGTCCAAATTTCTGCCATCCGTTCACAAAACTTACATAAATCTCTGCTAAGATAAAACAAAATAGAAAGTAAATGTTTGATGGAGGAATGAAAAATGGAAGCCCCAAAGATTCTTGTAGTAGATGATGAAAGTCGTATGCGTAAGCTTGTGAAGGATTTCCTTGAAAAGAAAAATTTCCATGTGCTGGAAGCCGGAGATGGTGAAGAGGCAATGGATATTTTTTATGAAGAAAAAGATATAGCACTGTTGATCCTGGATGTTATGATGCCTAAGATGGATGGCTGGGAAGTATGTCGTGAGATCCGCAAAAACTCAAAAGTACCGATCATCATGCTCACTGCCAGAGGAGATGAACGTGATGAACTTCTTGGTTTTGATCTTGGTGTGGATGAATATATTTCCAAACCATTCAGCCCGAAGATCCTGGTAGCCAGAGTAGAGGCTATCCTTCGAAGAACCGGACAGGATGCAGGAAATGATGTTCTCTCTGCCGGCGGCATCGTGATTGACAAATCAGCACATCAGGCGAGCGTGGACGGTAAGCCGATGGAACTGAGTTTCAAAGAGTTTGAACTGCTTACTTATTTCCTTGAAAATCAGGGAATTGCACTTTCCAGAGAAAAGATTCTGAATTCTGTATGGAATTATGACTATTTTGGAGATGCCCGTACTATTGATACCCATGTCAAAAAACTGAGAAGCAAGATGGGCGAAAAAGGCGAATACATTAAGACTGTCTGGGGAATGGGTTATAAATTTGAGGTAGATGAAGCATGAAACCAAAGAAGAAAACGGCAGGAAAGTCAGAAAAAAGGAAGTTTCATCCGCTGAGACGGCAGATTGAATTTTGGTTTATCGGGCTATTCCTGCTCTCCATGGTGATCACAACCGTGATCAATGGACTTTTTCTGGAACATTATTATATCAGCAAAAAGACAGATGTATTACAGGAAGCTGTAAAAAATCTCGAGGCGCTGAAGATGACAACAGACTCAGATGGAAAATGCAGTGCAGATATTTCTGATGAAATGTTTAAAGACAGTTCAGAGAATAATCTTACCTGGGTAGTGATCACAGCAGATGGACAGACAGTATGTTCTGTCGGAAGCAATGAAGATCTTCTGGAGGCCCGGCTGGTCGGTTATGCTTATGATCTGGATCAGAAAAAGGATGATCATGCAAAAACACTCCAGCAAAATGAGAATTATGTTATACAGCAGGTGAGGGACCGCTTTGCCGGAATGGAATATGTGGAGAGTTGGGGAGAACTCAAAAATGGCTGCTATTTTCTGATCCGAACGCCACTGGAGAGCATACGTGAGAGCGTTTCCATATCGAATAAATTTTATTTCTATGTTGGCATTTTGATCATTGTGGTCAGTGGATTTGTAATCTGGTTTGTGACAAAGAGAATCACGCGTCCGATCAGTGAACTGACACTGCTTTCCACGAAGATGAGTGAACTGGATTTTGAGGCCAAATATCAGAGCCATGCCGGAAATGAGATCGATGAGCTGGGAGAAAATTTCAACCGTATGTCTGAACAGTTGGAAAAGACGATTTCAGAGTTGAAATCTGCAAACAATGAATTACAGAAAGATATTGAGAATAAAGAACGAATCGATCAGATGAGACAGGAGTTCCTGAATAATGTTTCTCATGAGCTGAAAACTCCGATCGCGCTGGTTCAGGGATATGCAGAAGGACTGAAAGAAAATATTTCCGAAGATCCAGAAAGCCGGGAGTTTTACTGCGATGTTATCATGGATGAGGCATCCAAGATGAATAAGCTGGTTCGTAACCTTCTTACTTTGAATCAGCTGGAATCCGGAAGAGATGAAATGACCGTAGAACGCTTTGATATTGTCACTCTGATACGGGGGGTTCTGCAGTCTATGGATATCATGATCCAGCAAAAAGAGGCAAAGGTCAGTTTTGATGCAGAAAAGCCTGTCTATGTATGGGCAGATGAATTTAAAATTGAAGAAGTCGTGACAAATTATACAAGCAATGCATTGAATCATCTGGATGGAGAAAAAGAGATCGAGATCCGTGTCCTGACAGAGAAGAACCATGTGAAAGTAACGGTATTTAATACAGGTACACCGATACCGGAGGAAGATATCCCGAATCTCTGGAATAAATTCTACAAGGTAGATAAGGCGAGAACCAGAGAATATGGTGGCAGCGGTATTGGATTATCTATCGTTAAGGCGATTATGGAAGGTCTCCATCAGCAGTATGGAGTGCAGAACTATGATAATGGTGTGGAATTCTGGTTCACGTTAGACAGAAAGAATCAGTAAAACAGCACAAATCGAGACAGATGTAAAGAAATCGCTTTGCATCTGTCTTTTTTTGGGTTATACTGGAATAATATCAATGAAGACAGGATGTGAGAGACAAATGATAGGAATTATCGACTACGATGCGGGCAACATCAAAAGCGTAGAAAAAGCACTTGCATATATTGGGGAGGAGACGATCGTTTCCCGGGATCCAGAGGTGCTTTTAAAAGCAGATAAAGCGATCCTTCCGGGTGTTGGAAGCTTTGGACAGGCAATGGAGAATCTGCACAGATACAATCTGGTACCGGTCATTAAAGATATGGTAAAAAATAATACGCCGTTTCTTGGAATCTGTCTGGGACTGCAGCTGCTTTTTGAGAGCAGTGAAGAGACACCGGGAGTAGAGGGGATTGGTATTCTGAAAGGAAAAATTCTGAGAATTCCACCGGCAGAAGGACTTAAGATTCCGCATATGGGATGGAATTCGCTGCATCTGCAGAATAACGGAAGACTGTTTCAGGGAATTCCAGAGGACACATATGTATATTTTGTACATTCCTATTATCTGCATGCAGAAGAACCGGAGATTGTAAAGGCAGTGACAGACTACAGCACAACAATCCATGCATCTGTTGAAAAGGGAAATGTATTTGCATGCCAGTTCCATCCGGAGAAGAGCAGCAGATACGGCCTCAAGATCCTGGAAAATTTTGCGAAACTGGAAAAGGAGGGGAACTGATATGTTTACCAAGAGAATCATTCCCTGTCTGGATGTCAATAAAGGCCGGGTGGTTAAGGGCGTTAATTTTGTGGACCTGAAAGATGCCGGTGATCCGGTTGAGATTGCAAAAGCATATGATGCAGCAGGAGCAGATGAGCTGGTTTTTCTGGATATCACAGCATCCTGTGAAGAACGTGATACGGTAGTTGATATGGTGCGTAAAGTAGCTGCTTGTGTATTTATTCCATTTACGGTTGGCGGAGGAATTCGTACCGTGGATGATTTTAAGAAGCTTCTCCGGGAGGGTGCAGATAAGATTTCTGTGAATTCTGCTGCAATAGACCGTCCGGAGCTGATTCGTGAAGCAGCAGAGAAATTCGGCAGTCAGTGTGTAGTGCTTGCTATAGATGCCAAGAGAAGACCGGGAGGTGGCTGGAATATCTACAAACATGGCGGACGTCTTGATACAGGACTGGATGCGATTGAATGGGCCAAAAAGGCAGAGGCACTGGGAGCAGGGGAAATCCTTCTTACCAGCATGGACTGTGATGGAACAAAATCGGGTTATGACATCGAACTGACACGTGCAATTTCAGATGCAGTCAGCATTCCGGTTATTGCCTCTGGTGGAGCCGGGACTCTGGAACATTTTTATGATGCTCTGACAGAGGGTGGCGCAGATGCAGCACTTGCAGCATCTTTATTCCATTATAAAGAACTGGAGATCAGTCAGGTGAAAGATTATCTGGCAGACAGAGGAATCTCCGTAAGAAGATAAGAGGTGAAAGAAACATGGCTCCTTTATCAGGAGAATGGCTGGAAGCATTGAAAGGCGAATTCCATCAGCCATATTATACGAAACTATACAAAACAGTGATGCAGGAATATCAGACACACAAGATCTTTCCTCCGGCAGATGATATGTTTAATGCATTTCATTTCACGCCACTAAGTCAGGTAAAAGTTGTGATTCTCGGACAGGACCCGTATCACAATGATGGACAGGCCCATGGGTTGTGTTTCTCTGTAAAAAGAGATGTAGAGATCCCGCCATCGCTGGTTAATATCTATCAGGAACTCCATGATGATCTGGGATGCTATATCCCGGATAACGGTTATCTGGAAAAATGGGCCAGACAGGGTGTTTTAATGCTTAACACGGTCCTGACTGTGCGGGCGCATCAGGCGAATTCTCACAGAGGTATTGGATGGGAGCAGTTTACCGATGCTGCAATTGGTATTCTGAATGAGCAGGATCGTCCAATTGTATTTCTCCTTTGGGGAAGACCGGCACAGATGAAAAAATCTATGCTGACCAATCCGAAACATCTGATTCTGGAAGCACCGCATCCGAGTCCGCTCTCTGCATACAGAGGATTTTTTGGATGCAGACATTTCAGCAAAACAAATGAATTTCTGATTCAGAATGGTTTGGAGCCGA
>UMJW01059904.1_pt1 | contig 9321 bp, 7 predicted proteins | sample 1966151 | NCBI WGS metagenome assembly UMJW01 (sample SAMEA4836160, study PRJEB28245) | human gut metagenome | biome: gut microbiome; material: fecal sample | place: Denmark | collected 2008
ACTGTTTAGTTATCAAGGTTCTTTGTTTGTCTGTCTCTCAGGCAGCTCATTTACTTTATCACATTCATCAGTGCCTGTCAAGTACTTTTTTCAAGTTTTTTCGAGGTATTTTGATGTTTGTGTGTCGCTCTCAAGCGACTTGTTTACTCTATCACATGTTCGTTTCTTTGTCAACAATTATTTTTGTTTTTTTCAAAACTTTTCAAATTGTTCAATCAGAAGAAACAATTTCTTGTGACAGCTCAGTTAGAATACCACTATCCAACCGAGTTGTCAACACTCTTTTTTATAATTTATAATTATTCTTCATGATATAACGAATTGCATCTTGAATCCAGGACACATATACCAGATTAATGCCAGAAACTTTTCCCACAGACGATTTACATACTTCCGGCAAGATCACTGTATCAAAACCAAGTTTTTTCGCTTCGGCCACTCTTTGTCCTGCCATACTCACTGCCCGGACCTCACCACTTAATCCAACTTCGCCAAATGCGATCACTGAATCCGGAATGATAATATCTTTACAGCTCGATACAACTGCCAGTGAGATTCCCAAATCAATCGCAGGCTCTGTCATTTTCATGCCACCTGCGATATTTACATATGCATCGCAGGCTGCCAGATGAATTCCTACTTTTTTTTCTAATACAGCCATAAGCAGATTTACTCTGTTAAAATCAGTTCCCACCGCAGTTCTTCTTGGTATTCCAAAATTGCTCTGGCAGACCAGTGCCTGAATCTCCACAAGGATTGGTCGTGTTCCTTCCATCGAGCACGCAACAATGGAACCAGATGTCCCATTCGGCTTTCCGTTTAGCATAAACTCTGACGGATTCTTCACTTCTTCCAGTCCTGTATTTCTCATTTCAAATACACCAATTTCATTTGTAGATCCAAATCTGTTTTTGACAGCACGAAGAATACGATAAGACGCATGACGGTCTCCCTCAAAATACAGCACTGTATCCACCATATGTTCCAAAACTCTCGGACCTGCTACATTGCCTTCTTTTGTCACATGTCCTACGATAAAAATAGAAACGCCCTGACCTTTGGCAATCTGCATCAGAATATTCGTTGATTCCCTAACCTGCGAAACACTGCCTGGTGCCGAACTGATATCTTCATGAAACATCGTCTGGATTGAATCAATCACGACCATATCCGGTTTTTTTCTTTCAATCACCTCTCTGATTGTTTCCAGATTTGTCTCACATAGTAACTGGAGATTCTCATTGAACTCCCCAATACGTTCAGCACGTAATTTAATCTGCCGCAAAGATTCTTCACCTGATATATATAATACAGAATTACCCGACATCGCCAGATTTCTGCAAACCTGTAAAAGAAGGGTGGATTTTCCGATTCCCGGATCTCCACCCACCAATACCAAAGACCCGGGGACAATGCCGCCCCCGAGTACTCTGTCAAGCTCTCCTATATTCGTCAGTTTTCTTTCATCTTCCGAAAGTCTGATGTCTTTTAATACTACCGGCTCAGCTCTTCGCAAACCGTTCTGTAGACCGCTTCCCGTCGAAGATACCTTCTTTGTGGAAACTGTTTCTTCAACAAATGTATTCCATGCTCTGCATCCAGGACATTGTCCCATCCACTTTGAAGACTCATACCCACATTCCTGACAAAAATAAACAACCTTTTTATTTTTTAGCATTTTTCAACCTTTACTGCTACAGCTGCATCTCCACCAAGTTCTACACTGAAAGAAAGCTTGCCGCCAAGATTTGTCTGCATTTTCCCTGCATCTTCACCATCAATAGAAATGCTGTATTCTGTATCAGCTTCCATCTCAACGGTAATCTGCACGTCCTCCGCACCTTCTACTTCAAACTCCATGCCAGTACCATCCTGCTTCAATGAATATACAGCAGTTCCCGGTACAGACTCGTATACAAACATTCCATTGCGTTCCAGTTTGGTAATCTCTTTAAATGTTTTTACTTTATAAACATCTCCCTGATATGGGAAATCAGATGCTTTAGATTTTGTCGGTAATTCATAATTACCAAAGCTGATACCCCCATTTTCTTCTGTTCGGATCAGTTCTTTTACTACTGCCATGATCTTATGTCCTCCCTAGACTTTTCTGTTGTGTTTTAGTCCTTGCATATCTGCACCGTGTTATCTTAATATCCCATCTGACGCAGATATTTCAGTTACATTATTATAACATTCAGTACTTTTTTTGACCAGTATCCTAACCAAGATTTAACATCTTTTTTAGATTTTAAATTGCCATAATCCCTTCTGCGCTTATTCCGTATCTCTGACCGGAATAAAACAGATTTTCTTCTGATGAAGCTGAACTTTCACTGTATCTCCAGTTCGAATTCTGCCTTCAAGAATTTCATTGGCCATCGGATCTTCCAGTTTATTCTGAATGGCTCTTCTCAGAGGTCTTGCGCCATATTTACTGTCAAAACCGGATTCTGCCAGATAATCTCTGACCGAATCTGTAATTTTAAGCTGAATACCCATCTGCTCTGCACATCGTTTCTCAAGATTTTTCAAAAGAATATTCACGATTTTCCTGATCTCCGGCTTTTTAAGTGGATGGAATACCATAATTTCATCGATTCGATTCAAAAATTCCGGTTTAAAAAGTCTTCTTACTTCTTCCATCACTCCGGATTTCATTCTCTCATAGTCCTGTTTTTCATTATCCTGGGACATAAAGCCAAGTTTCTTTGGCTCAATGATTGCCTGTGCTCCAACATTGGATGTCATAATGATTATCGTCTGTTTAAAATCAACTTTTCTTCCATGTGCATCTGTAATATGTCCATCATCTAAAACCTGAAGCAAAATATTAAACACATCCGGATGTGCTTTCTCAATCTCATCAAACAACAGTACACTATACGGATTTCTTCTTACTTTTTCGCTAAGCTGCCCGCCTTCATCATATCCAACATATCCCGGAGGTGAACCGATCATTTTGGAAACACTGTGTTTTTCCATGTATTCTGACATGTCAACACGGATCATTGCCTGCTCACTGCCAAACACAGCTTCCGCAAGTGCCTTTGAAAGTTCTGTTTTGCCTACACCGGTCGGTCCAAGAAAAAGGAATGAGCCAATCGGACGGTTTGGATCTTTCAGCCCTACTCTGCCTCTTTTAACAGCCTGCGCAACCGCTTTGACAGCTTCTTCCTGTCCGATCACTCTTTTATGAAGTTCTTTTTCCAGGGCCGCAAGACGCTTGGTTTCACCTTCCGTAAGCCTTTTTACTGGAATTTTAGTCCAGTCCGATACTATATCTGCTACAGAATTTTCATTTACCGTAAGATTTTTGCGTTTATTTCTACGCACTTCTTTTTTTCTGTATTTTTCAATCTGTTCTTCCGCTTCATTCTGCTCCTGCTGAATTCTCTTTGCCATAGACAGATCTGCAAGTTTTATTGCTTCTTCTTTCTGATTCAGCAATTCTCTTATCTTTATTTCCAGTGCTTCTATCTCTGGTGCGGAACGATAGCTTCCAAGCTGTACTTTGGATGCAGCTTCATCAATAATATCGATTGCTTTATCCGGAAGAAATCGGTCATTAATATATCGAACTGACATTCTAACCGCAGCCTCCAGAGCCTCATCTTCAATTCTTACCCCATGATGTTTCTCATAATACGGACGAAGTCCTTTCAAAATCTCAAGAGCCTCCTGTTCTGTCGGCTCTTCTACGGTAACCGGCTGAAATCTTCGCTCCAGCGCAGCATCCTTTTCGATGTATTTACGATATTCCTCCAGTGTTGTTGCACCAATCAGCTGAATTTCTCCTCTTGAAAGAGAAGGCTTCAGAATATTGGACGCATCCAGAGCACCTTCTGCCCCTCCGGCGCCAATGATTGTGTGAAGTTCATCAATAAAAAGAAGAATTCCCTGGTTTACACGCACCTCATCAATTACCTTACGGATACGTTCCTCAAATTCTCCCCTATACTTACTTCCGGCAACCATTCCTGACATATCAAGAACAACAACTCTTTTATCACGCACAGAATCCGGAACAAGTCCTGAAACAATTCTCTGTGCCAGACCTTCAACAATCGCAGTCTTACCAACTCCCGGTTCTCCAACCAGACACGGATTATTCTTACTTCTTCTGCTCAGGATCTGAATCAGTCGTGTAATCTCTCTGTCACGTCCAACCACAGGATCCAATTTGCCTTCTGCTGCCATCACAGTCAGATCTCTGCTGTACTGGTCCAGCGTCGGCGTCGCTGCCCCACTCTTCTGTGTTTTTTGATTTCTGCCACCCTGTAGTTCTTCTGCTGTTGGATTCTCAATTCCCATCGCGGTCAGAACTGCCACATACAGTTTCTGGATATTGACTCCCATTGTATAAAGAAGCCTGGTCGCAACACAATCCGTCTCTTTAAGCATTGCCACAAGAAGATGTTCCGTTCCGGCCTGTGCTTCTTTCTGATTTTCTGCCTCCTGTACGGATCTTTCAAGCACTCTCAGCGCTCTTGGGCTGTATTCCGGTGCCTTTTCCGTAACCAGCACCTCTGACGGTGCGATCAGTTCTTCGATCAGCTGGCGCAACGCATCTTCTTCTACATTAAATTCTTCCAGAATCCTGCCCGCCGTACCCTCTTTTTCCTTTAGCAGACCTACCAGAATATGCTCTGTGCCAATATATGAATGATTACAGGACTGTGCGGTGGTTTTTGCCAGTTTTAACGCATTTGCAGCCTGTCTGGTAAATTTATCCTGCATAGTTTGTTCCTCCTAGTTGTCAATTTCGTATTCGTCATAGATCTCATCGATCAGATCATGCACTTCACTTCTGCTGACGTTTCTGCAGCAGCCCTTTGCCAATGCTACAAGAAGATTTTCTTTCATTTCTTCCAGTGCTTTGATCTTATCAACATCCACAGCGATAATTGCCCCACGTCTGCGGTCGATCGTAACAAAACCTTCCTGACGCAACAAAGAATATGCTTTGTTTACCGTATGCATATTAATTCCTACTGTATCCGCCAACTGTCGAACTGACGGAAGCGGATCTCCCTCTTGCAGTCTGGAAGTAGCAATTCCCATTATAATCTGATTCATAAGCTGTACATATATAGCTTCATCACTGTTAAAATCTATTTCAATGACCATTTCCGTCAGCCTCCCATTGTTTTTCAATGTTATACATATAGTAGCACATACAGCAGATTTTGCAAGTAAAAAATAAAAACAGGCAGCCTGTTCAGCCACCTGTCTTATTATCATTATGTCATTTTTATCAGCCAAGAATCTTCTTAAACTGTTCTTTATTAAGAATAAGATTAAATCCCATTGGATTAAATACCATTGCTTCCGCCTGATTGATCAGAATTTCCGGAAGTTTGTCAAATGGAATTTTTGCCAGGCGAAGTTTTTTACCTTTTGCAAATTTTTCAAATTCCATAACATCAGAAAATACCGGCTGTAAAATCTGGCCTTCTTTATTTTTCAGATACGGAATATTAATTTTTTTCGGATTTTCTTCGTCACGTTCCATTGCTACCAGGAAATGAGATTTTTTCAGATTTGCAATCAGTTCCTCTTCCAGTGCTCTTAAATTTTTGTGTTCTTCTTTTTCAACCGGACGTCGAAGTTCCTGCATAAAATAGATACCTGAAAGCTGTAATGTTGGATTGATCAGCGGACGTTTAGCCGGCTCCATCTGACTGAGATCTGGTTTTCTTACGATTTTTTCCAGATCAATCTCAATTTCATCTGCTCCGTTATTCCAGATTACAGAGTTTACGCCAATAGAAAACAGAAGTCCGTACATTCTCGGAAAATCTTTTTTCTCATAACGCATCCCCATAAGAAGGATTTTATCTTCCAGTTTCTTTTTGCCATATTCCTTCAAAGTTTCCTCTTCTGCAAAAAACCACACCTGATCATTATATGTTTCTTCTCCGCAAGTTACATAAGGCAGTTTTGTTGCCTGTGAATATGCCACAAACACTGTCTCCCTTGCCTGAAGTTCTTTGACTGCATCTTCTACACTAATACCCATTTTGTTTTCCTTTCATTTATCGCTTCCGCATGATATATCATAAATTATACCATATTTCACGAAAAATGGCACACTTTTTTGGTGATTTTTTTATATTATCATTCCGTTTATTACTTCAGGCCTCATCAATGGCTTTTCCAATATCATGACGCATATATTTATTCGCAAACTGAATCCACTCTGTTGCATCATAAGCATTTTTGCGTGCCTCTTTCAGAGTCTTTCCTTTTGCTGTAATTCCAAGTACACGGCCGCCATTTGTAACAATCTGTCCATCCTGGAATTTGGTTCCGGCATGGAAACAATAATATCCATCTTTACCTTTAAAGTTTTCAAATCCATACATTGGAATGCCCTTTTCGTATTTTACAGGATATCCTTCACTTGCAAGGACCACACATACAGCCGCATTATCCTCAAATTCCAGCTCTATCTTATCCAGTGTTCCATTCACGCAGGCTTCCATAACTTCTATAATATCTGTTTTCATTCTTGGAAGTACAACCTGTGCTTCCGGATCTCCAAACCGTGCATTATATTCCAGTACCTTCGGTCCTTCTGCTGTAAGCATCAGTCCAAAGAAAATAATCCCGACAAATGGACGACCTTCTGCTGCCATCGCATCTACTGTTGCCTGATAAACGTGCTGTTTGCAAAATTCGTCAACTTCTTTTGTATAAAATGGACTTGGTGAAAACGTTCCCATCCCACCTGTATTTAATCCTTTATCACCATCCATGGCACGTTTATGGTCCTGCGCAGATGTCATAGTACGGATAGTTTTACCATCTACAAAAGAAAGTACTGACACTTCTCGACCAGTCATAAATTCTTCAATGACCATAGTATTTCCGGCACTTCCGAATTTTTTGTCTTCCATAATTTCTTTAACGCCAGCTTCCGCTTCTTCCAGCGTATTACAGATCAAAACTCCCTTTCCAAGAGCAAGTCCGTCTGCCTTGAGAACGATTGGGAATTTTGCCTGCGTATGTAAATAATCAAGCGCTTTCTGTGGATCATCAAAGTTCTCATATGCCGCGGTTGGAATTCCGTATTTCTTCATCAGATCTTTTGAAAACGCCTTGGAGCCTTCAAGGATTGCTGCATTCTTACAAGGTCCGAATACCTTCAGTCCGCGGGCTTCAAATACATCCACCACGCCGCCGACCAACGGGTCATCCATACCAATGATTGTCAGATCCACTTTATTTTCTTCTGCAAAATCAGCAAGCTTCTCAAATTCCATGGCTCCGATTGCCACACATTCTGCATATTCTGAAATTCCTGCATTCCCAGGTGCACAGTAAATTTTGTCTACCTTTGGACTTTTTGCAACACTCCATGCGATTGCATGTTCTCTTCCGCCACTTCCAACAATCAGTACTTTCATGAGCTTTTATCTGCCTCCTACTATTAGACTTCTTCTATCAACAACAAATTTTTATTAATAAAGCATTCTTAATCAATAACAACTTTTCCATTCTGAACCGAAACTCTGTTATTCGCAATCAGATCAATTGCTTTCGGAAGGATTTTCCATTCTGCTTCCTCCATAACACGACGTTGAAGCACCTCCGGAGTGTCTCCCTGCTGTACTTCCACCGCTTTTTGAAGGATGATCGGTCCTGTATCTGTACCGGTATCCACAAAATGAACCGTTGCACCGCTAACCTTGACTCCGCGTGCAAGCACACCCTCATGAACATGAAGACCATAAAATCCTACGCCACAAAAAGACGGAATAAGGGATGGATGAATATTGATGATTCTGTTCGGATATGCTTCCACGATCATAGGTGGAATTGCCACCAGAAAGCCTGCCAGTACGACCAGTTCCACCTTATTTTCCTGTAATTCCTGCAGAAGCGCTTTATGAAATTCTTCTCGATTTTCAAATTTCTTCGGAGAAATGCACTTAGCCGGGATTCCCCGGCTCTCTGCGCGTTTCAGTGCATATGCGCCTGGATTATTACTGATCACCAGACCGACTTCCGCATTTGTGATCACACCGCTGTCAATTGCATCCATGATCGCCTGCAGATTTGTACCGCCTCCTGATACCAGAACACCAAGCTTTAACATAAAGTCACTCCCTTTTCTCCGGCCTCAATACGGCCAACTACATATGGAGTGTCTCCTGCCTGACGAATAGCCTCCATTGTCTTATCTACATCTGAAGGATCTACTGCCAGAACCATACCAAGTCCCATATTAAAAGTATTGTACATCATCTTTTCTTCGATATCTCCGGTCTTTGCAAGAAGGTCAAAAATCGGAAGAACCGGATAGCTGTTCTTCTCAATGACAGCTCTTGTGCCCTCTTTCAGCATACGAGGAACATTTTCATAAAAGCCACCACCGGTAATATGGCTGCATGCATGAATACGAACTCCGGCTTCTTTAACACTTTTCAGTGCTTTTACATAAATTCTTGTCGGAGCAAGCAGTGCCTCACCAAGAGTTGTTCCAAGTTCATCATAATATGTATCCAGAGATTCTTTTGTCATTTCAAACACTTTGCGAACAAGTGAAAATCCATTGCTGTGAACGCCTGTAGAAGCCATACCGATCAGAACGTCTCCTGGTTTCAGTTCTTCGCCAGTAAGAAGATCTTTCTTATCGATCACACCAACTGCAAACCCAGCAAGATCATATTCATCTTCCGGCATAAGTCCCGGATGTTCTGCAGTTTCACCACCGATCAGTGCTGCACCTGACTGTACACAGCCCTCTGCAACGCCACTTACGATCTCTGCGATCTTTTCCGGATAATTTTTTCCACATGCAATGTAATCCAGGAAGAACAGTGGTTCTGCACCTGCACATGCAATATCATTTACACACATGGCTACAGCATCGATTCCGATCGTATCGTGTTTATCCATGATCATAGCAAGCTTAACTTTGGTTCCGCAGCCATCTGTACCGGATACGAGTGTTGGTTCTTCCATATTTTTGAATGCATTCATGGAAAATGCTCCCGAAAATCCACCGATTCCGCCTAAAACTTCCGGTCTCATGGTCTTTGCAATATGTTTCTTCATTAACTCAACTGACTTGTAACCAGCTTCTATATCCACACCTGCTTTTTTGTAATCCATAATCTTCTGATCTCCTCCACCTGTTTTTAATAAGCTTTGTATCCAACTTTCTGAAGTCTGGCATCCTTTGCCTCAACCTGCTCTTTCAGTTCCTGACTGTATGCTTTCAATCTGTCCAGAAGTTCCGGATCAGATGTTGCCAGAATCTTTGCGGCAAGAAGTCCTGCGTTTGCGCCTCCATTGATTGCTACTGTTGCT
>UMJW01020602.1_pt1 | contig 9246 bp, 10 predicted proteins | sample 1966151 | NCBI WGS metagenome assembly UMJW01 (sample SAMEA4836160, study PRJEB28245) | human gut metagenome | biome: gut microbiome; material: fecal sample | place: Denmark | collected 2008
TGGAGATACTCTCGCCTTTTGGGGGATGCCTTCGCTTTCTGGGGAGATGCCCTCTCCTTTGTTGAAGCCCCTTTCTCCTTTTATAATATCCTTAATTAGTTTCTTTATCATTCCGTATATTAATTTATATCATTAATCAATCACCCAATGCTTATTGTAAGCAACAGTCTTTTTGGGATCATAATGCATTCCCTCTTGTGTGGGGATATGGAGGACATAGCTCTTTCCGCTTCTGTTCTTTAGAGACGTTTCGCGCAGCCAGGGATTCGCATCCCGGAGTTGCGCGTAGGTGATACCTTGTTTTTTGGCATACTCGCTCAAGTCGTTGATAGGTGTAGATACGGTCACCTCTTTATAAGGAATAGGCGGGTAGAGATGTTCTCTTTTCAGCAGGAACCCGTAACGTTGGGGATTGCTGAAAATCTCTTTAGCTGCCAGCAACCGGAACATGTAGCGGGAAGTTTCTTCTACCAGCCACAAGTCCATGGCATGGCTTGCCAACTGTTTTTCGAGTTGGGAGGAGATGCGCGCCTGTCCTGCGTTGTAAGCGGCGGAGACTGCTATCCAGTCGCCATATTTGGCATATGCCTGTTTGAAATATTTGCAGGCAGCTACGGTAGCTTTCTCGATATGATAGCGTTCGTCCACATTCTCGTTCACTTCCAGTCCGAACTCGCGTCCCGTGGTGGGCATAAACTGCCATAGTCCGGCTGCACCTGCCGGAGAGCGGGCGATACTGTTCAGGTTACTTTCGATCACCATTAGATATTTGAAATCATCGGGGATACCGTTTGCTTTCAGTATCGGTTCGATGATAGGGAAGTATCGGTTGGCACGCTTAATCAGAAGCATGGTGGTGGAGTGCATATAAGTGAAAGCCAATATCTCGCGGTCCATTCGTTCGCGGCGGTCGTAGCGGCGGAGGTCAATCGTTTCACCGTCAAAGGTAACCTGGCGGGTACGGTGGGCGAAGTGACGCAATAGGGCACTTCCGACTTGGCGGAATGCTGTTCATTGACTTGGCTGCTGCCTATCAATGTAGGAATGGTGGCACCAATACAAAACACTAAGATAAGTGTAAGGATATAATTGATTTTAATCTGTTTCTTCATTTCAATTCATCATTTAATTAATAAGTAAACCTTGAGCCTGACGCGATCACGCCGCAAGGAGGAAACCTTATTCCGGCGCTACGCCGTCGGCAGTGGTTGGCAGCCTCTGCAATAGTAGATACTGCCGCCCAGATAATTCTCTTTCACAATGGTTCCTCCGCAACGGGGGCAAGCCATGCCTGCGGTATCTTTTGAGAGACAGGCAACGTATTTGCCGTTCGCTCCGAACAAGTCGCTTTCCGTGCTTCGCCCGCCTAGGTGGTAGATGTCATTCATCGTCTCTTTTATCTGATAGAACAAATTTTCGCGCTCTTTGTCTGTCAGTCCGCTTATTTTTTTCTTCGGGTGGATATGTGTATGGTAAAGGATATCCTGCAAAACACCGTTGCCGAGTCCGGGAATCGCCTGTTCGGTGGCAAGGAAAGCTTTGGCGGATTTCTTCTGTGCGCTGTCGGCATTGATAAGTCCGAGGAAATATTCCGGGCTGAAACCGTCGGACATGACCTGCGGCTTGCTTCTCGCTGTCAGGTAATAATTGGAGAGCACTCCGTCGGCAGCGTCCTTGTCATAGCACATCAGTCCGCCGTACATTCTCACGGAGGCAACGAGGCAACTTTCGTCCTCGAAGGCGATGAGCAGCTGATGTTTGGCGGGTAACTTGGAACCCGGAGCCAGATAGCGCAGGTTCACGCCGTCCGTCAAGATGAGAACCTTGTCTCCTATGGTAATCTCCACCATGCCGCCCTGTGACTGTGCGTGGTCTATCGTCTTGCCGGACAGCTGTTCAGCATACTCCTCGGAACTGCCTGTGAACCAGGCAAACTTGTGAGGACTGAACTGCGTGTACACGTCCGTTATCTTTTTTCCTCTGACCGTTTCGTTCAGTTGCCGGCAGAGAATGCGGGCTTCGGGGGCTTCTATCATCTCGTTTTTCCTTTCAATGTTTACGTCTTCCTTGCAAAGATAACTTCATTTTGTTTTTTTCAAAGAACTTTTCCTGCATTTTATACGTTTTTCTAGTAGAGTTAAAAACATACAATAGAATCAAGATGAATATAGCAATGACCGGAGCTACCGGATATATAGGTAAACATCTTTCCAGCTATCTGACTGAAAAGGGCGGACATCGGGTGATTCCTCTGGGAAGGTCGATGTTTCGCGAAGGTATGTCCGGACTGTTGATTCAAACGCTGGCGCATTGCGATGTAGTCATTAATCTGGCAGGCGCACCTATCAACAAGCGTTGGACACCGGAATATAAACAGGAGCTTTTCAATAGCCGTATCGTCGTCACCCACCGCATCGTCCGTGCGCTGAATGCCGTCAAGACGAAACCGAAGCTGATGATTTCGGCTTCCGCCGTAGGTTATTACCCTCCCGAAGTGGAGGCGGACGAATACACCCGTACCCGTGGGGAAGGCTTCCTGTCCGACCTTTGCTATGCGTGGGAGAAAGAGGCGAAACGCTGTCCCGAACCTACACGGCTCGTCATTACCCGCTTTGGTGTCGTGCTCTCTCCCGACGGGGGAGCGATGCAGCAGATGTTACGCCCGTTGCAGGCTACGAAGGTGGCTACCGCTATCGGTCCCGGTACCCAGTCCTTCCCGTGGATAGCACTGCACGATCTTTGCCGTGCCATGGAGTTTTTTATCGGGCATGAGGAGACGCAAGGTGTGTTCAATCTGGTTGCCCCGCAACAGATCTCGCAATACGATTTTACTCACGAAATGGGAAAAGCCTATCAGGCATGGACGACGATTGTTGCTCCGCAACGTGCTTTCCGTATCTTCTATGGCGAGGCGGCTTCGTTTCTCACAGTCGGTCAGAAAGTCCGTCCCACACGTCTGCTGGAAGCCGGTTTCCGCTTTTCCGTCCCCAACGTGGAACGTCTTTTCAAAGGAACCGACCATACCACCGTCAAGACACTTGACCTGAAGCGATACATGGGACTTTGGTACGAGATTGCCCGTTACGAAAACCGTTTCGAGCATGGACTTGTCGATGTGACCGCCACTTACACGCTCCGTCCCGACGGCCTGATTCGCGTAGAGAACCGGGGATGCAAACGTAATTCCCCTTATGATATTTGCAAGACCGCCAACGGGCACGCCAAGATTCCCGATCCCGCGCAGCCGGGCAAACTGAAAGTCTCTTTCTTCCTCAACTTCTACTCGGACTATTACGTGCTCGAACTGGATGAGGAGAATTACAACTACGCCCTCGTAGGCAGTAGCACCGACAAATATCTCTGGATACTGAGCCGGACTCCGCAACTGCCGGAGGATATAAAGAAAAAACTCGTCACCGCCGCCGAACGCCGCGGATACGATACCAACCGGTTGCAATGGATTGAGCAATTCTAAAGGCTACCAGCCTGACTGCGACACGCCGTGCAACCGGAAAACAGGATTATGGATTACAAAAACAAGATTATGGAGTACGAAATTATTCATCAGCCCGAACAGAATTTGTTCAAGACAGAAGTGGACGGCCGCACCGCCTTTGTACAATATCGCCTTTTAGGTGATTCGCTCGATATTATCCACACGATTGTACCCCGTCCCATAGAGGGGCGCGGAATAGCCGCCACATTGGTGAAAGCTGCCTATGACTATGCACTGGCCAACGGTATGAAGCCGAAAGCTACCTGCTCGTATGCGGTAAGGTGGTTGGAGCGCCACCCGGAACTGGATAAAGGATAAAAGGATATGAATATGATGTGCGTTCCGAGTGGCAACTATATAGAGAACTGGTTGTGATGTTGTTACAACTTGAATGAGAACAGTTCAAGTAGTTCTTCTTTTTTCAAAGGCTTTGTCAGAAATGCATTGCAACCTGCTTCCATGGCGCTTACCCTGTCAGCATCGAAGGCATTGGCGGTAAGTGCGATAATGGGGATGATAGGATTCAGCTCCCTGATTTTCCGTGTCGCTTCCAAACCTCCCATAATCGGCATTTTCATATCCATAAGGACGATGTCGAACTCTTCATCGCGTACTTTTTCCACCGCTTCCACTCCGTTCACCACACGGGTGATCTGGTATTCCTTGAGGATATGTTTCACTAACGAGTAATTGCTGTCGTTATCTTCGGCAATCAGTATTTGCAGGTCTTTTCCGTTTATACCTTTTAAAGATATGGAGTGGTTCAAAGAAACTGTCTCTTGTGTCTGTGTTGGTTGTGGAGTTGCTTTCGGATCGATGTTTTCCTGCATACTTACATCACATGGAATCCATGCCCAGAAAGTGGAACCGACACCGGGCGTGGAAGTAAATCCTATTTCTCCTCCTGCGCCTTCGATAATTGCCCGCGAAATGGCTAATCCGAGTCCTGTTCCCTGTGCGAATTCATTGAGTTTCTGGAATCGTCCGAACACCCTGTTCTGCACCTCATACGGAATGCCGACACCCGAATCTTCGACATAGACCTTGATTCCTCCGTTTTCGAGACTGTATCCCATTTTGATATGTCCGCTATGCGTACATTTCACAGCATTGGTGAGGAAATTCATCCAAACCTGTTTGAGGCGGTTTCTGTCCAGGAATATCCAGCAATCCGGACCGGAATTGCCGAGGATGAACTCTACCTCCGGATTAGTGATCTTCGGTTGGATCATTGTATAAAGCTCACCGGATACTTTTGCCAGATTGAACTTTTCCCTCTTGCGTTCGAGGATGCCCGACTCGATTTTGGAAAGGTCGAGAATATCATTAATCAACCGTAACAGCAGGTCGTTGTTCGATTCGATAATCTCCATGTATTCCGCTTTTTCTTCGGGGTCGTCACAATTTACCATGAGGCCGGAAAAACCGACAATGGCATTCAACGGGGTACGTATCTCATGGCTCATATTGGCCAGGAAGGCTGATTTGAGGCGGTCGGAAAGTTCGGCTTTGTCTTTCAATATCTTTAGCTCTTGTGCCATTTTCTCCCACTTCGTATTGTTGAAGCCGATGCCTGTGTAACGGATTATTTTTCCTCTTTTGTCTCTTTCCACTTGAATGCCGGTGATGATTAAGGTCTGCCATTCCTTATTCCATTTCGTTTTGGAACGGTACTGGAAATTGAATTCTTGCTCTTTTCCTTCTATCATTCCCTCGAAATATTTGCGTACAAGTTCCCGGTCATCCGGGTGGGCAGCGCTCAAATATTGGTCGACATCAATCGGAGTTTCAGGGTGATAGTCGTTGACGGGATCATTGAATGCGGTGAACTTCCGGCCTGTCACATCGAAATCCCAGTAAGACATACCGACGGTCTTGAACGTAAGCTCCATTTTATAATTTCTCTCTTTAAGCTCCTCGTTCAGGCGGTGGAGCTTGGAGATATTCTGTCGGAAGCCGGTGAAGCGTATGGTGTTTCCATTCTCGTCCTGTTCGAAAGGAACGCCGATGACATTGCAATATTGCCAGGTTTCATCGTATTTTGTTTGCATGCGGCAAGTGAAGTTGACGGTTTCGTTTTCGCCCGACAACATAGATTGGATGGCGTCGAAATAGGTAGAGCGGTCGTCAGGGTGTACGACACTTTCAAATTCTTTGAGAGTAACAAGCCTGTTGGGGGCGTAGTCGTTGATCGGATCATTGTAGGATTCGAACTTCTGTGTGGATACGTCGAAGTCCCAATGTACGATATTGCTCACCTGCATGGCCAGCTCGCGCTTTGTTGTCAGGTCTTGTGTCTTTTTCAACATTTGCACTTTATCCGTTACATCCAGTTGTGTACCGACAATCAATAACTTTCCACGGTGTTCGGAAGATAAGCGCATCCGGCTTTCGTAGTGACGGTATTGCCTTTCTTCCTTGTTATAAAAACGCAGGGTGGTGTGCACCTGTTGCGTTTCCTTGTTTATCAGTTGAGCGAACAGTTGCATTAACTGTATACGGTCTTGCGGATGCAGGATACTTTGCATCTGCTCCAAAGACATTTCTTCTTTTGCTAGCGCGTTTCCGTGCAATGTGCTGAATGTCTTTTTATGCACATTATATACCCATGAAGCCATGTTGGCAGCTTCCATAGCCATTTCCAGATTCTTCTTGCTTTCTTCCGTGCGAAATTCTATTTCCTTGGCACTGGTCACGTCATTAGAAAGCAATATATGGCCGATGATAGTACCTTTATCGTCTAATACCGGAACTACTTGGGCTTCATAAATTATAGAGTTTTTATTTTGGCTGCAGAAATAGGCATCGCTGTTGATACGGTCGAAGTCATACTCAAATTCTAAAGTGACATCCTCACCTCTCTGTATCTTGGATTTTAATTCCTTGTCCATATAAGGACTGTTAAAAAGATTGACTTTACCTATGACTGTTGTACGGTCACTGACTCCATACATTTTCAATGCCTTATCGTTGATTTTACGTAGGATACCATTAGCATCATAAACTTCGATACTTATTGGCAGACTGGCGTAGATGTTTTCTGTAAACAGCAGTTGGCCTTGTGTCAATCCGGCCGCTCCATTTTCTGAAGACATATTCTCATCCTTAGAAGAAAGTGAATTGCTTTGTTTCATTTGTTTCCTATTTTTATCCGTAATCAGGACTGAACTGTTATTTTTATGATTTGCTGTATTGTTTTACAATCCTAATGACAGAATATACGTTTACAAATGTATAATAAAAAACCGATAAGAAGAAATAATGCATGATAAAAAGGAAAATCTGAACAATCCTTGTTGTTTAATTGTGGATAACGGATTGTTAGAAACGGTGTGCTTTCGTTTTTACTTATTTCTTCCACCTTTTCAATTGCGGAAAGAATTCTTTCATGGTGGCGCGTGCTTCATCGATCGTGTACTTTACTTCCGAATCTTTGTTGAACTCGTCGAGATACTTTAGGTTAAGCTCGATCATTTCGTCCATTGTACAGTCTTTGGTGAAATGCCCGTTCTTGTAGCAATACAGGCAGTAATCTTGGTTTTTGCTACCGTCCGCTTCTGTTCCGAATGTAGATTCGTCGATCGGCATGGCACAACACTGGCAAATTTTCTGTTCCATTTTTTAGTTCTTTAGTTGGTTAAGGGAATGATAGACAGATCTCTTGTCTCTGTGGACAAATATAGAGTTTTTTCCCGAAAATAGTGTTATCCTATCTTGCTCTTTTTAGCTTTTGGTTTTTACGGGCAGGCGTTTCCATAACCGGCGGGGGATCAGTCGCCAGAAGAAAACGAGCACGCGGTAACGTCCGTCGATGATTACCGTCCGGCGTTTGCGGTTCAGGGCGCGGGTAATGGCTTGGCCCACTTTGTCTGCTTTCATTAGCATCGGGTAGTGTTTACCGTCACCTAGTAGGGCGGTGGCAACGAATCCGGGACGGATATCGGTGAAGCGGATATTTAGTTTTTGCAGGTGGGAGAGTTGTTCGAGAGCATCGATATAGGTATTCTGGAAACGTTTCGTGGCGGAGTAGGCAGGAGCTATACCCAAACCTTTGGTTCCTGCGATAGAACTGATAACGGCAAGGTGTCCGCCGCCATGCTGCTTGAAGTAATCGAAGGCAGTGTCCACCATGCGGGTAAATCCTTCGACGTTGGTACGTGCGGTGTTCAGTTCTATGTCGATATCCAGTTCCGGGTTCTGGAAACCGATGCCGGAGCTGAGGAGGAAGAGGTCCATGCCGCCTAGTTTACGGATAAGGGTGTTCAGTTTTTCCGCAGCGTCTGCCTGGGTGACGTCCAGCGACTGGATCTTTATTTGTTCCGGTGCAATGCGTTGGAAGTCTTCGAGTGCCGGTTGACGCCTGCCGGCTATTCCGATTTGCCAGCCTTCTCTCAAAAGATTTTTGGCTACTTCTTGTCCGATGCCGGAGGTGGCTCCTATGATTATGGCTCTTTTCATAATGGTATATGGCTGAATGGGTGATATATTTATAGGTTTAGTAAATGACGTATGGCGGCCCAAGGGGAGTAGAATATCATTCTCGGTCCGGCGAAGCGCATGGTTTGCCGCATCCGTTCACGCATGACAGGTTTGTAGCAGTGTACGGTACATTTCTTGCACGAACTCTTTTTTTCACCGAACGGGCAACGGTCGAGACGGGCGTGTGCATAGCGCAGCAGTTCTTCGCAGTCGGGGCAAAGAACGGTATTCTTTTCTTTTTTCCGACAGTAGAGGCGTATCATCAGCTCTACTGTTTCCTTTTCGCGTGCAATACGGTTTTTCTTCATTTTATCCGGTTTTGTAGATCGGGTTCACAAAGATAGTGTATCTTTGCGGCATGAAAAAGTTATTGTGCCCGCAATGTAAAATTGCTGCTATGTATGTGAAGAATGAACAAGGGGAAAGACTGTTGGTATATGTACTCGAAAATGGTGAAGTCGTGCCTAAATACCCGGAGGATTCTATGGAAGGCTTCGACCTGACGGAGGTGTTCTGTCTGGGATGTTCGTGGCACGGGTCGCCCAAGCGGCTGGTGAAACGGTAGGTTTTCCGTTATGATAAGCGCTTCCTCGTTTTTTGATTTACGTCAATAAAAGAGGAAGGTGAATCCGGATTTTATTCATGGGATTTTCCGTATCTTTGCGCGCAATTTTAGAACATAGACGTATGGCAACTTCTAAAGAGATGACGGCAGGGCCGGCATTACCGTTGATTTTAAAGTTTACACTGCCGCTTTTGCTTGGCAATCTGCTGCAACAAACGTACTCGCTTGTCGATGCGGCAATCGTTGGAAAGTTTCTGGGTATTAATGCGTTGGCTTCGGTAGGGGCCAGCACATCGGTGGTATTCCTTATCTTGGGGTTCTGCAACGGATGTTGCGGAGGGTTCGGTATTCCCGTGGCACAGAAGTTTGGAGCGAGGGATTATAGCACGATGCGCAGTTACATATCCGTCAGTCTGAAGCTCTCTGTGGTGATGTCTGTCACTATCGCTATTGTTACCAGTATCTTGTGTGCGGATATTCTTCAGATGATGCGTACACCGGAGAATATATTCGAAGGGGCGTATGCTTATCTGCTTGTCACGTTTATCGGGGTACCTTTTACTTTTTTCTATAATCTTCTTTCGAGCATTATCCGCGCGTTGGGGGATAGCAAGACGCCTTTCTGGTTTCTGCTCCTCTCTACGGTGTTGAACATTGTGCTCGATTTGTTTTGTATTTTGGTGCTCGGCTGGGGAGTGGCGGGAGC
>UMJW01007582.1_pt1 | contig 9065 bp, 8 predicted proteins | sample 1966151 | NCBI WGS metagenome assembly UMJW01 (sample SAMEA4836160, study PRJEB28245) | human gut metagenome | biome: gut microbiome; material: fecal sample | place: Denmark | collected 2008
GGCATCGCCTCTACAGTGAGCTATAGCCACTCGCAGAGCGACGGATCGGCTTACTACTCGACCAATGAGGGGGAGCTGGCAGAGAGCAAGAGCAGGACGCACTACTTGACCTTTCACCCGAGGGCCACACTGGTCTTTGCGGGAGGCAATCAGCTCGCAGGTGGGATCTCTTATAGCTATGCGCTGGATGACAACGATGCGGGCGGCGTGAGCAGTGGCACGTTGCCACAGATCATTCATCGGCAGTTTGCGATTTCTGGCTTTGACCTATCGCCTTACCTAGAGTACAGCAAGATGCTGACCCAGCGTCTCTACCTACAGGCGGGCTTGCGCTACCAGACAACGGTGATGCACTACCGAGATCTACTCAATGCGCAGAACGACTACACTGTGCCAAATCGGGGGCTTTATCCTAACCTGCTCCTGCAGTATATGCTTAACCCCGCGAAAGCTTCGGGGATAGGCGTGGCATACCGACACTTCTTCTCGCTACCCAACTACGGTTACTATTCACCTGTGGCGACTTACCTGACGAAGAATCTCTACAGCATCGGTAATCAGCGCCTTAAGCAGGAGACCTTTGACGAGGCGGAGGTCAACTACTTCCTCAACCGTGACTGGCAGTTTACCTATCGGGTGCGCTACGGTCGCAACATCATTCAGATTATGACCTATAAGGACGAGACAGCTCCCGACCTTTACTATACGCAGCCGAGCAATGTGGGTAGTCGCTGGAGCCACTACGCATCGGGTACGTTCAATAAGAGCCTCTTCCCCTTCTGGCGAACGAACAACATCCTCTACCTGCGCTATGATCAAGAGCAAATGCCTGGGAGGTCGGTAGAGAGCTTCTCGGTGGGTGGCACCTCAACGCATCAATTTACCATCACCAAGATGGTTGGTCTGAGCGTAGCCTTCAGTGGCGAGACAGCTCGCCAGCAACTCGGCTACACGCTCGGCGGTCGCTATGGGCTGGACTTAGGTTGCTATGCTTCCCTGCTGCATGATCAGCTACAACTCAGTCTCTCGCTGAGTAATCTCCTCCACAGTCGGGATCGGATCACGATGAGGATGGGTGATACGACCGAGCAGCTTCGTATCGACCTCTCGCCACGTCGGCGACTGGCGCTGACTATCTCGTATGCCTTCTCGGCAGGTGATCGGGTTAAGCCCGTACGCACCGAAAGCGCGGCGACGCTCTCACTAGAAAAACCTGTCTTATAGATTAAGTTATCCTATGAACTCGTTTGTAAAACAACGAGATGCAATGAATTGTGGTCCAGCGTGCTTGGCTATGGTGTCCGAGCACTACGGACTGCATCCTGATCGAGACCAGTTGAGGCAGCTTTGCGACCTTAACAAGGAGGGGGTATCGCTTCTTGGTATTAGCAAAGCTGCCGAAGAAATCGGCTTCAAGACTGTCGGTGGTCGTCTCAGTTTTGAAACGCTTGCTAATGAAGCTCCTTTACCTTGTATCGTCCATTGGAATCAAAATCACTTTGTCGTTGTTTACAAGATCAAGAAGCATCGCAAGGGGCGCTTTACGGTTTATGTTGCAGATCCTGGCAAGGGACTGGTCACCTACACTAAGGAAGAGTTTTGCGAGCATTGGGTAAGCACCAAGACCAATGGAGAAGAAAAAGGTATCGCACTGCTTCTTGAACCCACGGAGCAGTTTTATGCTCAAAAGGATGCAAAAGCAGTTCCTACTCAAAATCGCTTGAAATTCCTTTGGAGCTATCTCAAGAAGTATAAACGCTTCTTCACTCAACTCATTCTCGGCCTTTTGCTTGGCTCGCTCCTGCAACTAGTTTTTCCCTTCCTTACCCAATCTATTGTGGATACAGGTATTGGAGGAAAAGATATAGGCTTTGTATGGTTAGTACTCTTAGCGGAGATGATGCTCCTCTTCAGCCGTACAGCTATCGACTTCATCCGCTCGAAGATACTCCTGCATATATCCACACGCATCAATATCTCGCTCATCTCGGACTTCTTCATCAAGCTGATGAAGCTCCCAATGAAGTTCTTTGACACTAAGTTGATGGGTGACCTCTTACAGCGTATCGAAGATCACCGACGTGTAGAGCAGTTTCTCACCTCAAGCAGTTTGAGCCTGCTCTTTTCATTCTTTACCTTCCTTGTTTTCGGCATTGTCTTAGCCGTATATAATCTTCCCATCTTCGCCGTCTTTCTTATCGGCACTGCATTGTATGCAGGCTGGATTATCCTCTTCCTCAAAAAGCGCAGACAATTAGACTACAAGTATTTTGAGCAGGCGGGGCGAAACCGCAACGTAACCTATCAGCTCATCGGCGGTATGCAGGAGATCAAGCTGCAGGGATGCGAGCAACGCAAGCGTTGGGAGTGGGAGGATGTGCAAGCCGACCTCTTCAAGGTCAATCTGCAATCCCTCAATCTGCAACAGATACAACAAGCAGGAAGCATCACCATCAACGAAGTAAAGAACATCTTGATTACTGTGCTTGCTGCCACAGCCGTCATTTATGGCAATATGACCCTCGGAATGATGCTAGCAGTACAGTATATCATCGGACAGCTCAATAGCCCTGTAGAGCAACTCATTCAGTTTATCTATTCTTGGCAGGATGTGAGCATCAGTTTGGATCGTATGAACGAAATCCACACCGAGACCAACGAAGAGAATACAGATCGGATTCGGAACAACTACACTGACGAGACAGCGGATGGGCATTCTATCCATATCAAAGATCTTTCATTCAAATACGACATGTACAGCCCCAAGGAAATACTTGCTGACATCAACCTCTCTATCCCTAACGGCAAGGTAACAGCTATTGTAGGTGCCAGTGGTAGTGGAAAGACCACACTTGTCAAGCTCTTGCTAGGCTTTTACGAGCCACTAAAAGGAAAGATTCAGTTAGGCGATGCCAACTTGAATGAATTTAACCTTGGTTGGTGGCGGAGCCAATGTGGAGCTGTGATGCAAGAAGGGTATCTCTTCTCCGATACCATCGCTAGGAATATTGCCATATCTGACGATGAACCCGACATTGAGCGCATCCGCTACGCTGCCCGTGTGGCGAATATAGCAGACTATATAGAAGCCCTGCCTTTGGCTTACAACACGATGATAGGACAAGACGGACAAGGCATCAGTCAAGGACAACGGCAACGCATATTGATTGCACGGGTAGTCTACAAGAACCCAATGTTCGTCTTCTTAGATGAGGCAACCAATGCACTCGATGCCAACAACGAGCGTGCCATCACCGATAACTTAAAGAGCTTCTACAAGGGTAAGACAGTAGTGGTAGTGGCTCATCGCCTCTCCACAGTCCGCAATGCCGATCAGATTGTAGTCCTAGATGAGGGGCAAATCGTAGAAGTTGGCAACCACGAAGAGCTGACTGCTAGAAGAGGCAAATACTTTGCACTCGTTAAGAACCAACTGGAATTAGGAAACTGATATGGAAGAGGAGAAGAAACAGGAGCAGAGCTTTGAGCTTCGTAGCGAAAAAGTACGGAGTATTGTAGGTCAAATACCTTCATCACTCATTCGTTATGGTATTACAGCTATAGGTGCTGTTCTAGTTTGTCTTTTTGTTGTCGCTTACTTCCTACCTTATAGGCAGGTATATACAGGGGTAGCAACTATCTATGAAGTTTCAGAGACAACGAGCGATAGTACAAAGATGATGCTACTACTTCAATTCGAACGTACGAGACCAACGCAAGCTACCCAACAAACTTTGTCACTAGAGGCGGGGCAATACCAAATAGAGGGAGAAATACTCAATCTATCCGCCGTGCGTGATACCTTAGCACGTCAAGAGGCTTTATGTCACTTCAAGACGATAGATATCAAGCCCCTAGAGAATCAAACCGTTGACTTTAGATTGATGCAAACCTCGGGCAATATGCTCCAAAAGTTACTGGGGGATATTGGCTTTTAGCATCCAAGTTACTCCTTAATCAGGTGAGAGAGTGTTGGGTCAGCTTTGATACGAGCAGTTTCAGAGTCTACGAGGGATAGCACCTCTTGCTTGACTTGGCGATAATTGGCTTCAATAGTCTCACGCAGACTGTCGGAGCCATTTTCGTTTGTGAAGTCCGCTATGATGGGGATAGGCTGATATGCTTTCGTTTCAGCAGAGACCTTGGCAATATCCACAACGATCTCAGCGTGGAAGATTTTCTGATCGATGCGTTCATCGAAATTGTCTGAGACAGCCCCAACGAACATACCTTGTGTAAGGTTACTAATCTTACTTGCAGGAATCAAGCTATCCATCTGCGTAGATATAGATGTGGACTTGTCGTTACGGTTGATGGTCATAGACTGCCGTTGCTGAAGCACCTTACCAAAACGCTCGGAAAGCGTCTTAGCCGTTTCTCCCACGACTTGTCCGCTAAAGACATTACCCACGGTGTTCTGGATTACCTTACTCTCCTTATCCCCATAATCGCGAGTCAGCTGAGAGAAGTCTTGAAAGCCTAGACACACAGCGACCTTGTTACTTCGGGCTGTGGCTATTAGGTTATCGAGACCACGAAAGTAGATAGTCGGTAGCTCATCTATAATCACAGAGCTTTTAAGTTGATGCTTCTTATTGATAAGCTTCACAATGCGACTATTGTAGAGTCCGAGCGCAGCCGAATAGATGTTCTGTCGGTCGGGGTTGTTCCCTACTACCCCACATTGCCAGAGTCAACTAAAATCAGTATCTTTGAAAAGTCAAGACAACTCATTCTAGTATGACGACGAAAACGATGTCAACCGAAATCAGTTTCAGCAAAAAAATAAGTCAACCATTTTCAGGGAACGACAGTTGCACATTTCATGAATGTCGTGAAGGGAAAGGAGTTTGCTGGAAAACTATTCTTATGGCTTATGGTGTCAATAATTGGACATTTCCTGATCCTATGTATCCAAAAGCACCAGAACCACATAGAAAATATTGGCTAGAATAACACTATGAGATTGAGAACGCTTTTCGGATTGTTGGTAGCCACCTTACTGCCCGTCAGTGCATGGGCACAGCAAGGAGTGGTGGCGGGAAAAGTCTCGATAGAGGGCAAGCCGTTGGAGCTTGCCTCTGTCGCACTCTACTCTTCTCGAGGAGACTCGCTGATAGACGGGACTATCACCGACAAGGAGGGAGTCTATAGGATTAGTTGCCCAGATAGCGGGCTATACCGCTTGCAGGCATCCTACGTGTCCTTGACTCCCATCGATACGGTGATAAGGGTGTCAACCATAAGCGAGCAGCTACGGGTGGACTTTGCCTTTGTCGCAACCAGCAAAGTGCTCGATGAAGTCGTGGTACGGGGCAATAGAGCACCCGATCTGATAGGTCGCTCCAGCTATACCTTTACCACAGAGCAACGCAAGCAGGCACGACAAGTGCACGATCTGCTGCTTATGCTGCCGGCTGTCAAGGCGGACGTACGCACAGGCAACGTGGTCAGTGCCATGGGGGAGAGTACTCCTGTGATTATGCTCAATGGTGTACGCTCCAGCAATGACGAAATCAAGACGATCCCAACGAACAAGATCGTCCGAGTCGACTATTACGACCTAGCACCGCTACGGTACCACACCACCTCGGCAGTCATCGATGTCATCACCAAGCCACTGGATAACGGCCATACGGGAGGGATAGACCTCTCTGCGGCTCAGCTTGCGACCGATGCGAGTGGTTCGCTCTACTACAACTACAATCAAGGAGCCCATCGGGTAGGAGTCTACGCCAGAGGGTTCTATCGCAATACACGTAAAGGCAGAGAGACGACCGAGCGACTCTCCTACGATGCGGACAGGCATTATGACTTTGCCTATGATCGTAATGAGCGCTTCGGGGCATCGGCATACTCCGTACAGGGCCAATACAGCTATTCGCAGCCGGGCGTGCGGATCTTCCTGGTCTCTCTATCCGGTCTATACGACCTCTACGGTAGTAAGTCCGACTTTACAGTGGAGGCGTCTGAGGGCAACAGAGTGGGTGCAAGCAACAGTCACAGTGGGGCCTTTACTCCTGTATTGGATCTTTATTACGATCGTCGCTACAGCTCGGGTGCCAGACTTTACGCCAACGTGGTCGGCACGCTCAATCGAGTGTCTGAGCATCTGGACAATCAGGAGGGGGGCGTGTCTGGCGAAACCGTCTTGGAGGACCATCTGTCGGTGCACAATAACAAGGCATCCATGATTGCACAGGTGGAATACCTACAGCCCCTCAAGAACTTTGCCCTACGATATGGTCTCCACGGGATGTACTCCACCTCGGACTTTACGATCGATGGGCATAATGCACCACAGGTTCATGACAACCAGCGACAGTACCGTCAGCAGATCTATCTCTCGATGGAGGGGCAACTGGGACGCTTGGTCTACTACTTGCGTCCGATGGCTACGATGACTTATGCTTCCCCACACTATGAGTATCCGGAGCGTGAGGTGCATTGGTACTTTACTCCCACGGTCGTGATGATGTACCCCGTGGCAAAGGGTCAGCAGCTACGGTTGCAACTCTCTGCCTACAATAGTGTGCCAAACTTGGCACAGACCACCTCGGTGATGCGTAAGCTGCATGACCGCTTCTACTTCAGAAACAATCCCGACCTCAAGGGAAGCTATACCGGCAGTGCCTACCTGCGATACACGCTATCCTCGGACAAGGTCGAACTTGCCAACAGCCTCTATGGGCGCATCACGCACCTGCCGATGATTACCGAGTTTGTGCAGGATCATATAGACGGCACATCGGCTGTGGTGCAGCAGTTAAACAATGGAAAGGCTGAGTACTACGCATGGAACAAGGTGGAGCTGAGCTACAAGCCCCTTGGCAACGAGTTGATAGCCGTCCAACTCTTTGCGACACCTATGTATGACAGGTTCGAACTCTCACAGGGCGTAAGCCGTTCGCTCTGGTCACTAAGAGCGGGTCTTAACCTATCGTCAAGCTACAAGGGGCTTGCCGTACAGGCAGGCGTAGAGCTACCGCACAAGTCTCTCTCAAGCTACTTCGTGGACTACTCCGGGTGGTACTCGTCACTGGGTGCTGCCTATTACTACAAGCAGTGGGGATTCAGACTGAGTCTCGAGAATATGTTTGTCCCTGAGCGAGGCACTACGACAGATTTCTCACTGCCATACTACCAAGGCAAGACGACCTATACCATGCGTGACAACTACTGGAAGATAGCCCTCGGTGTGAGCTACTCCTTCTCCATCGGCAAGGAGTATCGTCTGTCTCGTGAATTAGAAAATGAAGACTCAGACTCAGGGCGTATGTAGTCTTTAGCTTCTGATCTTTGATTGAGGAATAGCACGAACAAGAATACTTTCAAAGGTTGTTAAGTTGATATCATTCCATACTTTAAAACGATTGGTTGAGACTGAATTATCTTATAGAGTATAATCAGAACGTCGGGGAAGTAATCTCTTATATGTATCACTATAAGCAACACGATGCGATGGACTGTGGTCCAGCGTGCTTGGCGATGGTCATCAAGCACGCCGGCCGTGATCCTGACATTGAGCAGATAAGGTCGGACTGTGCTTTAGGCAGAGAGGGAGTCTCACTACTCGGTATCAGCAAAGCGGCTGAGAAGCGGGGACTACATACTTTGGGAGGGCGGATCACCTTTGAGGCACTGGTTACGGAAGCCCCATTACCCTGCATCGCTCATTGGGGTCAGAACCACTTCGTCGTTGTCTACAAAGTAAAACGGCTACGCCACGGCAAGTGGCGTATCTATGTGGCAGACCCGGCGAAGGGGTTGATTACGTTCACCCAAGAGGAGTTCACTGAGCATTGGGTCAGCACGAAGACAAACGGAGAGGAAAAAGGCATAGTACTCCTATTAGAGCCTACAGCAGACTTTTACGCACAAGATCTTTCGTCCTACAAAGACTTGAGGCAAGATAGGCTCTCCTTCCTCTGGAGCTATCTCAAGAAGTACCGCAAGTACTTCGGACAGATCATCCTCGGGCTGCTCTTGGGGTCGCTCATTCAGCTACTCTTCCCTTTCCTTACACAAGCCATCGTAGATACCGGCATAGGAGGGAAGGACATTGGCTTTATTTGGCTGGTCTTGCTCGCACAGCTGATGCTCCTCTTCAGTAGCACTGCCATAAGCTTCATCCGAAGTAAACTTCTGCTGCACCACCCTCCCGAATCATCCTATTCCACCACTCGTCAGCCTTGGCTTGCTCGTGGTCGGTCAACCCATTCAATCGCTCGGTCAAGAGCGTCTGGGTGTGTCTATTCTCGAATCTAATCGTCAGTGCACGAGCGATCTTCTTTGCTTGTAGAGCGTCCAGAGAAGGCTCGAAGCCAACATTGAGTAGGATAAGCGAATGGACATTTCCTCGCACGTCACGATAGGACTCCTTCAAGCGATAATAAGGAGCCTCCTTGCCGATTGCAACGTTGAATCTGGTTTGAACATTAGCGTGCATAGCGCAAAGTAACGACAAATATTTCACCCAAAAGTGTCCTACAAATCAGAATCCGCCTAGCTCGCCCAAGAACCTTCTTTGACACTCAACCAGTTACGACATCCCTCCCCCTCCAATATTGAGGCAAAACTCCCCGAAAATCATTTTTGCCGTGAAACTTGGATGAATGAGGACAAGAAGTTACTACCCGATGGGGCTACGCTTCTCGACCGCTCTCGCTTCGTCTATGGCTGTGGCGTGCATACTTCGGTCGAACTATTCCTCACGGATAATCTCCTCTTACTCCTCAAAGCCCAAGGGCGACTGCTCTTCGGCTCTGACCTGCATCGTTTTCGTCCTGCTATTTCAGCAGGACTCAAGTTCAATATCTAACCACCAACAACAATGAAAAAGTTCCTAGTGAATACGATATGGGCTGTGGGAGGGATTGCCCTCGCCCTCTTTTGTCTATCTGCTTGTACTCGTGAGCTGGATGTACAGCAGGCTTATGACTTCTCGCTCGAAGTGATGCCGGTGCAGAACTCCATAGCTAAGGGGGAGACGGCTGAAATACGCTGTAGTCTCAAAAGAAGTGGTCGCTTTGCCAATACGCAATACACGATCCGTTACTTCCAGC
>UMJW01042718.1_pt1 | contig 8903 bp, 8 predicted proteins | sample 1966151 | NCBI WGS metagenome assembly UMJW01 (sample SAMEA4836160, study PRJEB28245) | human gut metagenome | biome: gut microbiome; material: fecal sample | place: Denmark | collected 2008
TGATTGCACCAGCCTGACCTGTTACTCCACCGCCTGTTACTGTGCAAACGATATCGTACTTATCCATTGTATCTGTTACAGCAAATGGCTGACGAACGATGAGCTTGAGTGTCTCAAGACCGAAGTAATCGTCAATGTCTCTGCCGTTGATTGTGATCTTACCTGTACCCTCGTAAACACGAACACGGGCAACAGAATGTTTTCTTCTACCTGTGCCATAGAAATATGGCTGCTTTGATTCGTACATCTAAATTGCTCCTTCCTTACAGTTCGTATTTAACAGGCTTCTGAGCAGCATTATTATGCTCAGCACCCTTGTATACTCTGAGTCTCTTTGCAGCAGCTCTGCCAAGTGTGTTGTTAGGGAGCATACCCTCAACAGCAATTGTCATAGCTCTGTCTGACTGATTAGCCATCATATCTGAATACTTGATCTCCTTAAGACCACCGATCCAGCCTGTGTGCCACTTGTAAGACTTCTGATCAAGCTTCTTGCCTGTGAGAACAGCCTTATCTGTGTTGATGATGATTACATGGTCGCCGCAGTCAGCGTGTGGTGCGTAAGTTGGCTTGTGCTTGCCACGAAGAATGTGAGCAGCCTTAGCAGCAACTCTACCGAGTGACTGACCTTCAGCGTCGAGAATATACCATGTGCGAGTAATGTCGCCTGCTTTTGGCATATAAGTTGACATATTATTTCCTCCATTCAGAATTTTAAAAAGTCTGTTCACAGCCGCATTTTCGCCCTGTGAACTCACAACGTTGTCTATTATACAACAGCTTTTCACGATTGTCAATAGTCAAAACGTCGAATTTTTAATTTATATCCCTCATTCTCTTTAATTCTCTTCGTTTTGCTCCATCTCTCTCGATTTCTCGCAATTCATTTCACTTTTGCCTTTTACACTAATATACATAATAATATGGCGTAAACTAAAGATAATCATAGTATAAGCAATGTATATTCAATATTTATCTGTCTACGCTAGAATATGTGCTTATATGTCTGTATTTGCATTTTCAGTATATGCTTTTCTTCTGCACCAAAATCCTGCAAACCGTCTGCTTTACTGTATTTTCAGCTTTATTCATCTTCAAATGAAAAAATATCCTCTACAGATACACCAAATACCTTTGCAATATCCATTGCAAGCTTTAATGACGGATTGTATTGTCCTTTTTCAAGACGTATGATAGTTTCACGCCTGACGCCCACTTTTTCGGCAAGGTCACCCTGCTTCATGTCAAGCTTGGCACGATATTCCTTGAGTTTTGTTTTTAGCTCCGGCATTACTCGTCCTCCTCATCGGTGCTGAGCTTGCCCTCATGGTGGAGGAAAAATCCGCTTTCAAGGGTCATATAACTGAACCAGAATATAAACCATACTTGATATAGTCTGTCGCTGTTTATCTTTATGGTTATACTTCCTTCCCAGAACATTGATATAAAGATCGCTACTGCTAATATTATCAAAAACATTTTTGTGATACTTTGATGTGCCTTGAGTATATTTTCTTTTGCCATTTCGTCCTCTTTGTCAATTTTCTGACAGCTTGCATACAGCCATATTACTGCAAATAAAGCCGTCATAGCAGTCAACACAACGAATATAACCGTCGCCCATGTTGTATTATCAAGCTTGTAATGCTCCACAGTGTTTTCAAATATCTCTGTGACAAGTATTGCAATTCCTGTTACCATACGCTTTTTGTGATATTCTCTCAGAGTTATCTTTTTCTTTTCTTTTTTCGCTTTCATTTTTATCCCTCTAGTTCTCATCATCATCGAACTTACTTTCAAAATACAGCCCTATAAAATTGTACACCGCATAGCAGAACCATATCAAGCCCGTTATAACATATTCGTTTAGTGTGACCTTAAATCTTCCTAAAATATCGGAAAACAAAGTCATAACTGAAATAAACAGGCAGGCAATCGTGAACAGGAATGTTATAAAAGTCTGATTGACCTTTGCTGTTGTCTGCTGAGTAAGCTCGTCATCTGTATCTCTTTTGCCGACCGTGGATATCATCTTTGTTATGCATATGGCGATCAGCGCAAGCGTTCCCAAAGATACGATAAGGTTTATCACATTGGTAAGTGTGTGCCCTTTCTTTATCGCAGGCAGCACCTTTTCCATAACCCAATAGAATATCCACATCGCTCCACCCAGCGTGCCCAAAATACCCATCTGTCTGTAATATTTTTTGTAAGATATTTTGTCTGTTTTTATCTCCCTTTTGTCATTCATTTCTACATCTTCTTTCATTTGTGATTTAAACAGCTGCATATACAAGGTGATTTATTTATCACCTTATGTGACAATAATATCACTTTTACCTTGCAAAGTCAATAGAAAAGTGACAAATTTATCACCTTTGTGCATATACACAAATCGTGCCATATCAGTTTGTACACATTTATGTACACTGACAACAAAAAGAGCGGAACAAAGTCCGCTCATGAAATTATTCTGTTTGTGAATTTGAACTTTCTTCATTGCTGCTGTCGGTGTCGCTTTTATCTTCTGTGAATATCTCTTTGCATACAGCACTAAATTCATCGTCACGGAGTGAAACTTTATTTTTTATCACGTCTGAAATGGTGAATTTTCTATAGGTGAAGCCGTCATATACTATTAAAAAGGAAATAGTGTAGTTATCAGAGCCATGTTTGCCTTTTACTGTTACTGTGTAGTTGTGGCCGTTCTTTGTGCAATCCCACTTTGCGTCCTCGCCTAGATAAGAAGCTATGCACTCACCGATTACCTTTGCTGAATTTCCCGAAAAGTTGTCAAGGCTTTGCACATAACTGTTCTGTGCGGATACGATCATATAGTCGTTGTCTATTTTTATGCTCTGTGTAAAACCATTCATGAACAGTGCAGCGATAATGAAAAATCCACACATTATTGCTTTATAACGCTCTCTGCCGCAAAGCTTTTCACGCTTATAAACATAAAAAGGCGTTAGCCATACCCATTTGAAAAGTTGTGCAGCATCAATGCCATGCTTTATAAGCTGTTTGCAATCTGCAATGGAACAGCCTATCATGAACAGCGGAACAAGTATCCACAGGAACGCTCCTGCGGTGGCAGAGTTTGCATAGTTTTCAAGGAACAAGCCGATAAGCGGAACAAAGCATATGAACCATATCAGCCCATTGTTAAGGGACATTGCTTTGGCAGAGTTTGAGTTGCTTTCGGTCTGCGGTGCATTTATCGTAATATCCATTTTGTCCTCCGATTTTTTAAGCTACCTATATTATATAATATTTTTTTCAAATAATCAATAGCCTATGTTTTTGTTTATTAGTAACAAAACAAACGTTCGGCATTGTTCTGAAAAATGTTTAATTAATGTATTTACAAAATCGTTGACTTTGTGTTATAATATAATTTGTATGTAAAAAATTCTTCAGATCCGTAAGAAAGGAAATGAGAAATGGCAAATAAAAAGGAATATACAAATGAAGATATAGTATCCCTTAAGGGGGAGGACAGAGTAAGAAAGCGTCCTGCGGTAATATTCGGCTCTGACGGACTTGAGGGCTGTAAACATTCTGTTTTTGAAATTCTTTCAAACTCTATAGACGAGGCTCGTGACGGTCATGGCGATAAGATAATCGTTACAAAGTACAATGACGATTCTATCGAGGTTGAAGACTTCGGACGTGGTTGTCCTGTTGACTATAACCAGCGTGAGAAAAAATATAACTGGGAGCTTGTTTACTGCGAGCTTTATGCAGGCGGCAAGTATAATAATAACGACGGAGATAACTATGAATATTCGTTGGGCCTTAACGGACTAGGTGCTTGTGCGACGCAGTATTCATCTGAGTTTATGGATGTCGAGGTTTTCCGTGACGGATATAAGTATGACCTGCACTTTGAAAAGGGAAGAAACGTTGGCGGTCTTAAAAAGGAAGAAACAAAGCAGAAAAAGACAGGTACAAAGACACATTGGCGACCTGACCTTGAAGTTTTCACTGATATAAAAATTGAGAACGAATATTTTGAGGACGTTCTGAAAAAGCAGGCTGTAGTAAACCCTAATATCACATTTATCCTGCGTATACAGCGTGAGAACAATTCTTTTGAAGAAAAGACGTTCTATTATGAGAATGGTATCGCCGATTATGTTGCAGAGATAGCAGGTGAAAAGCCTCTGACCTCGGTGCAGTTTTTCACAGGCGACCGCAAGGGTCGTGACCGTGAGGACAAGGACGATTACAAGGTAAAGCTTTCTGTGGCGTTCACTTTCTCTAATCAGGTAAAATGTCTTGAATATTATCACAATTCAAGCTTTCTGGAACATGGTGGCTCACCGGAGGACGCTGTAAAGAGTGCTTTCACATCTCAGATAAATGCTTATCTCAAAAGCAACAATAAGTATCTGAAAAACGAGAAGCCTATTACTTTTCAGGATATCGAGGATTGCTTGGTGCTTGTTTCAAGTTCATTTTCTACACAGACTTCATATGCCAATCAGACAAAGAAAGCTATCACAAACAAGTTTATCAAGGAGTGCATGACAGAGTTCTTGAAGCACAATCTCGAGATATACTTTATTGAAAATCCTGACGAAGCGGTGAAGATAGCAGAGCAGGTTCTTGTAAACAAGAGAAGCCGTGAAAAGGCTGAGAAGTCAAGAATAGACCTGAAGAAAAAGCTTGCAGGCTCTATCGACCTTTCAAATCAGGTGCAGAAATTCGTTGACTGCCGTTCTAAAGATCTTTCACAGCGTGAGCTGTATATAGTGGAGGGCGATTCGGCGCTCGGTTCTGTAAAAATGGCAAGAAATGCAGAGTTTCAGGCTGTTATCCCTGTGAGAGGAAAGATACTCAACTGTTTGAAAGCGGACTATGATAAGATATTCAAGAACGAGATAATCACAGATCTTATAAAAGTCATAGGCTGCGGAGTTGAGGTCAAGACGGGCAAGAACAAGGAGATATCCATGTTCAATCTCGACAACCTACGCTGGAACAAGATAGTTATTTGTACTGATGCCGATGTTGACGGCTTCCATATCAGAACGCTTATACTCACAATGCTTTACAGACTTGTGCCGACCCTTATTGAAAAAGGATATGTTTATATTGCGGAGTCACCGCTCTTTGAGATAACGACTTCCGACAAGACTTACTTTGCATATGACGAGAACGAAAAGACAAAGATACTCAAAATGATAGGCAATAAAAAGTTTGATATCCAGCGTTCAAAAGGTCTTGGAGAGAACGAGGCGGAGATGATGAGCCTTACGACAATGGACCCTGCCACAAGACGTCTTATAAAGATAGAGCCTGACGATATCGAGCAGACACAATGGATGTTCGATATGCTCTTGGGTGACGATCTGCAGGGAAGAAAAGATTTCATCACCAATAATGGTGTTGATTATCTGGATATGGCAGATATTTCATAAGCTGTTTGAGGGGAGAGCATTATGGACGCAATTTTTATATGGTCGTCTGCGCTTGTGATATGTGTTGGACTTCCATTGTTTTTCACAGTAATAAATGTTATAAGGCTTTTTGAGAATGCACCTAAAGAATTGGACAGACCGCTGTTTGATGTGCTGACGGTGGTAATTGGTTCGCTGCTGTCTGTTTTTGACCTTGACGGGTTAGGTCTTGGCGTTGACTATGATGTTCCTCTAACTGTTCATGGGGAATTTCATACACCCATAGCAGGGGAGTATAGGTTTAGTTTTTTCTTCCTGTTTTTTATAGCTATGGTGTGCATTGTACTGTTGAGTGTTATAACAAAGAGAAAACCGCCGTTGTTTGCGGCTATGCTCATTGCAGGGGTGTATATGGGCAATGTGCTTGATATATTGCTAGTGATACAGCTTTTGAAGAATATGGATAACTTTTTCACGGTGATGATGTTGGTTTTTCCAATGAATTATATGCTTATGTCCGTAAGGCTCATTCGCCGTGAAATAAAGGCGCAGACGGGATATCTCAGCAATTCGGCGGAGAAAAGCGGCTTTATGGGCTGGCTTAATAAGCTTCTCACAAAAAGCCTTGGTTGGTATCTTATCAGCTTTGTGGCAATGATACCGCTCCTTGCGGTGATGCTTTTGATACTTGTTTTATTTGGACAGCGCCCTGACAGCATAGTAAAGGCTTTCACGGAAACAGCCGATTGGACGTTTTCTCAGCAGATACCTCCGCCACCTGATTACTCCCAAGGGCATTATCTTTGCACAGTTGCGGCAGGGGGACACGCTAAGCTCGTCAAACCTCAGCGAATGGGTCTGCGGCATGGGGATAAGATAGTTGTGAACAGACAGCTTTGTGTTGCAAACGCATTTGAAGAGCTTATACAGGATAAGCTTCCACGTTTTCACAAATGTGTGAGAAGCTTTTACGATAAACACGGATATCCCATTTCACAGCATATATCGACGAAATTGCGTGCTGATGTGGTCTATATCCTTATGAAACCACTTGAATTTATTTTTATTGCGGTGCTGTATATGTTTGACGCCGATCCCGAAAGCAGGATCGCTATGCAGTATACAGGCAAAAAGTGCACCGACCTTACGAACTTTATGAAAGGATAGATTTTATGGCAAGAAAAAAGGCAGAGCCTAAAAAGACTGCTAAACCAAATAACAACGCATATATCGAGGGTGCAGGACTTGTTGCAGACGAAAAGATAACAATGTCCCTTGAAAAGAACTATATGCCATATGCCATGAGCGTTTTGGTATCAAGAGCGTTCCCTGAGATAGACGGCTTTAAGCCTTCACACAGAAAACTGCTTTATACCATGTATAAAATGGGACTTTTAAACGGAAAGCTCACAAAGTCTGCCAATATCGTTGGTGCGACCATGAGGCTCAACCCTCACGGCGACGGTGCTATATATGAAACCATGGTAAGACTTTCACAGGGCAATGAAGCGCTTTTGCACCCATATGTAATGAGTAAGGGTAACTTCGGTAAGGCGTATTCAAGAGATATGGCGTATGCTGCCTCTCGATACACTGAGGCAAAGCTCATGCCTATCTGTCAGGAGCTTTTCGGAGATATAGATAAGGACACTGTGGATTTTGTTCCTAACTATGATAACACCACCACAGAGCCGACCTTGCTTCCTGCTACTTACCCGTCAATACTTGTTAATGCAAACGTTGGTATAGGCGTTTCTATGGCTTCATCAGTTTGTCCGTTCAACCTTAGCGAGGTTTGTGAAACAACTATCGGACTTATGAAAAATCCTGATTTCAACGCTCTTGAAACGCTGAAAGGACCTGACTTTCCGGGCGGTGCTTCACTTCTCTATGATGAGGAGGAGCTTGATAAGATATACCGCACAGGAAAAGGCTCTGTTAAGCTGAGAGCAAAATATCAGTATGACAAGGAGTCAAGGTGTCTTGAGATCGTTGAGATACCTGCCACTACCACAGTTGAAGCAATAATCGAGAAGATAATTGCTCTCGTTAAGGCAGGCAAGATAAGAGAGGTATCATATATCCGTGATGAAACGGACATTAACGGTCTGAAAATAGGTATAGATATCAAAAAGGGCGTAGACCCTGACAAGCTTATGCAAAAGCTTTATAAGCTGACGCCGCTTCAGGACTCGTATTCATGCAATTTCTATATACTTGTTCACGGCTATCCAAGAATAATGGGTGTTTATGATATAATTAAAGAATGGGTAGCGTTCAGAATGGATTGCGTTCGACGCAGAACAAGCTTTGACCTTGCAAAGAAGAAAGACAAGCTCCACCTTCTGAAAGGTCTTGGAAAGATACTCCTTGATATAGACAAGGCTATAAAAATAATCAGGGAGACAGAGGAAGAAACCGAAGTCGTTCCAAACCTGATGATAGGCTTCGGCATTGACGAGATACAGGCAGATTATGTGGCTGAAATAAAGCTCAGACACCTTAACCGTGAGTATATCCTCAAAAGAACTGCTGAAACTGAGGATCTTGAAAAAGCTATTGCAGAGCTTGAAGATATTCTTGGAAGCGACAGAAAAATAAAGAATATCATCATTTCCGAATTAAAGGAAGTTTCAAAGAAGTATGGTCAGCCAAGAAAAACTCAGTTCTATTATAAGACTGATGTCGAGGAGATAGACATAGAGGACGATATCCCTGACTACGCCTGCAAGCTTTTCCTATCTCAAAGCGGTTATTTCAAGAAATGTACTCCGCAATCACTGAGAATGGCAAGCGAGCAGAAGTATAAAGAGGGCGACGGTCCGCTTCAGGAAATGGAAAGCACCAACAAAACGGAGCTTCTGTTCTTCTCTGACAAGGCGGCTGTGTATAAGACCAAGGTATCGCAGTTTGCCGACACAAAGGCAAGCTCTCTTGGCGACTATATTCCTGCAAAGCTTGGTTTTGATGACGGTGAGGGCGTTGTGTCCATGGTGAATACTGTAGATTATTCGGGCTATATGATATTCTGTTTTGAAAACGGAAAGGTGGCAAAAGTGCCGCTCAATGCCTATGAAACAAAGACCAACAGAAAGAAGCTTGCCAACGCTTATTCTGCAAAGGCTAAGCTTGTGGGAATGTTCTTTGTGCAGGATAACGCTGAGATAATGCTTCGCACAACCAACGGAAGAGCAATGATATTTGATACAGCGCTTCTTATGCCTAAGTCCACGAGAGATACTATAGGCGTTCAGGTCATGACACTTAAAGCGAAGAATGCAGTTGTTGATAAGGCATTTATCGTTGACGATGAGACAGCAGCAGGCCTTTCAAAATATCGCAGCAAAACGATACCTGTTGCAGGCTGTTTTGCAAAGGATATCGAAGACCCTGACCAGATGCACTTCTGATATATGTTTTTTACAGCGGATAGACTTCTGTCCGCTGTTTTCGTGTTGGTTTGTCAATCATATTGGACACTATTATTAAGAAATTCGA
>UMJW01043006.1_pt1 | contig 8677 bp, 9 predicted proteins | sample 1966151 | NCBI WGS metagenome assembly UMJW01 (sample SAMEA4836160, study PRJEB28245) | human gut metagenome | biome: gut microbiome; material: fecal sample | place: Denmark | collected 2008
AAACTGTTGTGGTTTGATGTAGAATTGAAATAAGAAACAACCTTTCGCGTTTCTTCTGATGTCATTGTTCGGTTGTGGTTTGATGTAGAATTGAAATAAGAAACAACTTCTACGGCTACCGGCAATACGGATGTTTCGTTGTGGTTTGATGTAGAATTGAAATAAGAAACAACCGAGAGCGACGACCTCTCCTTCTCCTTCTTGTTGTGGTTTGATATAGAATTGAAATAAGAAACAACACCATCTCAAACATATCGCCATGGCCGCTGGTTGTGGTTTGATATAGAATTGAAATAAGAAACAACAACATCGATTCTACAGGTACGGCCCGACCAGTTGTGGTTTGATGTAGAATTGAAATAAGAAACAACCGAAAGACTATTTCACTAGTGCTTTGCCGGTTGTGGTTTGATGTAGAATTGAAATAAGAAACAACACAGACTTTTGCTGCCATCGGACAAATCCTGTTGTGGTTTGATGTAGAATTGAAATAAAAACAACCGTGACGACGAGTGCTTTCCCCAGCACGGCGTTGTGGTTTCTACATCGAAATTAAAAAGAACCAATCATGTTCAAAGTAAGATCAGTCTTGTCGCTCATACTGTGGCTTACATGTACGTGCTCCACGGCTTATGCAGGAGAGAGTGTACGGAACCCACCTGCCGACAGTATTGCGATGGCAGCCCGCATAGATTCCGTGCGTCAACTGAGAGCAAACGACGTAGCGTTCATTTTAGATAAAATAGAGACAGCCTACGTTTCCGGCCGCCGTGGGATCAGTGACAGTATCTGGCAGCAGACAAGCGACTTCATTGAGCGCATGCTTTTAAATGATCTCATCTCCGGACATGACCGTGAGTTTGCTTTCATGTTGCGTAACATCGGTCGTTTGACTGCCGACGCCCACTTCGCCTTTCCGGACGGCGGAGCGTTAAACCGATTCCGCTTTTTCGGGAAAGAGGACCCAATATTCCCGCTGTGGGTTCAGGTATGGAAAGACGGCACGGTGTACAACGTCAAGGATTATTCGGGGATAATTCCTCCGGGTGCAGTGATCGAATCGGTCAACAAAGAGTTTTACCAACAGTTCGATTTCAGTAAGGCCTATGAGGTTCCTTTTCTTGCTGCGCTCAATACGGCCATGACCCCAGGGGAACCAGTATATGCTTGGGCAAAGATGAATAACTATTATGAGGCGGAACCTCGTATTTGGTGTAATTTTACCAATATGCTTTTTTGCTCTCATGTTCAAGGACCTTATACGGTAGTGTATCGGATGCCGGGCGATGCCGAATGTGATACGGTGGTGTTGGAGCCGATGACGCGGCAGGAAAAGTATCGGCAATTTGTGCGTTCCGGTGATAAACGCCGCAGCAAGGCCGAGCGCGGATTCTGCCGTAAACCGATTGTTTACACAGAGGTTGGCGACGGCATCGGTGTGCTGACCATCAACAGTTTCTGGGGGAAGCGGTGGAGCCATTTATGGGTTTTCGGCAGAGATTGGCGCTACAAACGGCTGCTGCGGCAGGCTATGCGCCGGATAGACCGGGATGAGATACGGGAGCTGGTGATCGATGTCAGCCTCAATTCTGGCGGTATGACCGAGAACATCTTTTATACGCTCGATTATCTGGTCGATGAACCGATAACTATCATAGACAAATACCTCATCCACGAGTACAGCCGCGAAATAGCCTGCAAGAATATTGAGAATACCCGTGAACTCGCTCCAGAGGACCGCGAATTTCTCATCTCCTACATCAGTGAAGTGCCCGAAGGAACGCTTTTCCGGACGGATACTGTGCGACACCTCGAACATGTGCCGCCGGCCGAACTGAAACACCGGTACGAGGGCAACGTGTATGTGTTGACCAGTCATCTTACCTATTCGGCGGCGCAGCTCTTCGCCCGCCATATTCAGAAGTTGGGACGCGGGCCTGTGGCGGGTCAGCACTGCGGCGGTTATAACGAAGTGACGGGCAATGCTGCCCGTATTCCGCTTCCCAATTTCCACATCGACTTCATGGTGCCCTTTACGGCCACCATTGTCGATCTTAACGACGACCCGTTCGACTATCCGAAGGTGGACATCCCCATCGAACATCCGTTCGAGGAGTGGCTCCGCCGCGAAAACAACAGCCTCGACAGACTTCTCGATATCATCCGGAAAGATAACAAGACTGCTGGCGAGGAGATACGCGAACTAAGCTAAAACTATGAAATTATGGGAAAATTAAAAATCATCGAGTCGGCAATGATGGATTTCCATCCCGACCACAGACTGACTGAAAAGGATATGGCACATATTCAAGGAGGAGCCGGATGTCTTTGCTACGATACCCCCGTTCAAGATCAATGATGGCTGTGCTTGTGATAAAAAAGCGTTCGGGCTTTGCACAGAAGTTGATGGTGGCAACGGTTGCCCTGGTAATTGCAATAACTATCCTCCTACCGATATAGACCGGTGTTATACACATACGAAACCATAACTCCAGAACGAGCAATACACTAATTAACAGGACATTAATTAGGCGAGAGCTTTTCCGGGACTATTACTTTATTTGTATATTTTAGTGAAGTGCGCGAATCTTTACACACTTTGCCCATACTGTTCCACAGTTCAGCACCATTGACTAATGTGTGTTCATCAATTCTATCGTGTTATAATCGAAACGGGCTAAATCTATCCTTACACAATCGTTCCTACCAATAAAAATATATATATTCAAAACCTGCATCATTCCGGCTTCCCTGGCCTGTCATGCGCCGTTCGTACCGTTCATTCGGCCACATAACCGAATGACAATCAACAAATCGCATATCCGAGGTTGTGGTTTGATGTAGAATGGAAATAAGAAACAACCGCCCATTGAGTATTATGACCCGCTGCTCTGTTGTGGTTTGATGTAGAATGGAAATAAGAAACAACCGCGCATCGCCGTACACCCACGCATTGTCGGTTGTGGTTTGATGTAGAATGGAAATAAGAAACAACCTAATGAACCTATGCCGGAACAGACGGATGTTGTGGTTTGATGTAAAATGGAAATAAGAAACAACGCCGTAGGCGTTGTGGTAGTTCTGCAAGGTGTTGTGGTTTGATGTAGAATTGAAATAAATTTGCCAATACGGGCGGAGGAAAGGTGTGCGGTGTGAAAACAGTAGGGGGACAAACGAGATTTCGCTCCGAAAGCAGACAATATATTCCGAACGGTACAAAGAAATCTCCTGCTTTTCGGAAGGATATATGTCTTAAGTCATCCTGCAAGAGTGTAAGTTTAGTTACCGCAAGCTTCTGTCATATCGAACGTCTCCGACAATACAAACAGATACAAGAACACGTTTGGAGACAAATCTACTGTCAAAACAGACGCCGATACTGAGAAGTCGTTAACGGTGACAGAAAAAGACGCCCCCCCTGCACCTCTTGATATCGAAAAAACTCCGACAGAAACACCACCCAAAAACGACAGAAAATACCGATGCCGAGCAAAAGCCATCAACGGTGACAAAAAGAGGACGAACGGCCACAATAGCCAGCACATTCTGGTATCGAAAAAACTACGCAGGCCCCCATCGTCAAACGATAATTAGCCGACACTGAGAAATCATGAGCGCTAACAGAGAAGAAACCAACCGGACACGGAGGCCACACTCATCCCCATCCGCCCGGGCACATCGTCTCAGGCGATGATAAGGCCGTCGCTCATCACTATTTTGCGGTCGCTCATCTCCGCCAAGCCGTCATCGTGCGTCACGATGACGACCGTCTGTCCCAGCCGGTCGCGCAGCTCGAAAAAGAGCCGGTGAATCTCCTCGCGGTTTTTCGAATCGAGGTTGCCCGAAGGCTCATCGGCCAACAGTACGGAAGGCGAGTTCACCAATGCCCGCGCGATGGCCACCCGCTGCTGCTCCCCTCCGGAGAGTTCGGCAGGTTTGTGGTGCCCCCGACTTCCAAGCCCGAGCATCAGGAGAAGTTCCCGTGCCTGCTTCTCCACCTCCACCCGGTCGCGACGCCCTATATAACCCGGCATGCAGACATTCTCGAAAGCGGTAAACTCGGGAAGCAGGTGGTGGAACTGAAAGACGAATCCTATCCGGCGGTTGCGAAAATCGGAGAGTTCCCGGTCGGAGAGCCTTTCGACCGGAATACCGTCTATGCGTATACGACCGCTGTCGGCCGCACTGAGCGTACCGAGTATCTGGAGCAGCGTAGTCTTGCCCGCACCGCTCGCCCCGACAATACACACCACCTCGCCCCGGCATACGGTCAGCGAAACCCCTTTCAGCACCTCCAGCGAGCCGTAACTTTTATGCACGTCGGCAGCCTCTATCATCCTATATCCGTCCATGTTCCCTGTAGAAATTAAAGAGCCGCACAGCCTCTGCGGCCGGAGCAACATCGTGTACCCGCAATATGTCGGCCCCCTGCCGGAGGCACTCCCAGTTGAGCGCCGTCGTACCATTCAGTGAATCGTCGGGCGTCACGCCGAGCACCTTATAAATCATAGACTTGCGGGAGACACCGGCAAGTACGGGACAGCCGAGTTCCGCAATTCCGCCCATTCCGGCAAGCAGTTCGTAATTCTGGGCGGTCGTTTTGGCGAAACCGAAACCGGGGTCGAGCACCACATCGCGTATGCCTGCCCGGCGGGCCGCTTCCAGCCTCCCGGCCAAATACTCCACGACCTCCCGGGTTATGTCGCCGTAAACGGTACGCCCCTGCATGTCGGCGGGCGTGCCCCGCATGTGCATGGCGATGTAGGGTACACCGTAGCGGGCAGCGACCCCCATGATGTCCGCATCGAGCTCACCGGCGGATATGTCGTTCACGATACACGGTCCGAAACGGGAAATCACCCCTTCCGCCACACTCGCCCGGAAAGTATCGACCGAGACCGCCATCTCCGGATACTCGTTGCGGATGACCTCCACGGCGAGCGACACCCTGCGCAGCTCCTCCGCAGGCGGTACGTCGGCCGCCCCCGGCCGCGACGAATAACCGCCCACGTCGATTATCGAAGCGCCCTCGGCAACGGCCTTGTGGACACGTTCCCTGACAGCCCGGACCTCAGGTGTCCGGCTGCCGGCGAAAAACGAATCCGGCGTCACATTGATAATGGCCATCACCACAGGCCGCTGCAGGTCGAGCAGCCGGCTCCCTACTCTTATCGTTTTCATCATGATTGCTGTATAAACCAATCTACCTTTCCATACAGGCCGTTTACCGCCGGCCGACACCAAACCGGGCATCGAGCCGCAATACCTGCTTCCACAGCAGATGCTTTTCGTCATTGAAGATAACATGCCCGGCGAGCGCTTCTCGCTCCGCATCGTTCATCTGACTCCTCATGCGGGCGCGAACCTCTTCCTCCGAACTCCGGTCGCGGCCGACGGCACGTTCCAGACGCAGCCTTTCCGGAGCGGAAACGGTCACTATCTCGTCCACCTCCCGGTCCATCCCGCTCTCAAAAAGCACGGCACTCTCTGCCACGACATATTCCGCACCGAGCTCCCCCGCCCAACGACGGAAATCACTCCGCACGGCAGGATGCACCACCCCGTTCAGGGCCGCCAGGGCCACCGGGCTGCTGAACACCTGCGAAGCAAGGTATCGCCTGTCCAATACGCCGTCGCGGTAACTCGCCGCCCCGAACCGCTCCCGGATAGCGGCGATGAGCGCCGGGTCGGACGACATGAGCCGCTTCGCCCCGGCATCCGAATCGTAAACCGGGACACCCAGCATGGCGAACAGACGGCAGACGGTACTCTTCCCGCTGCCTATTCCCCCCGTCACACCGACCTTGAGCGGAACACGGCGCGTCATAACTCTATCTCGGGAATCGGCCCGACGGAAAGGAACTTGATATCCGTATTGCGTGCCGAGATGGCATTCTGCAGGGAATAGGGCGATATGACCACCCACCCCGGATTGATGGCCGACGGCGATACGTCCAAATCGCTCCAACTGAGTTCCAACGGCTTCCCTTTGGAGTGCCGTTTGGTGAACAGACGCGTTCCCTGCCCCTCGACCATACAATTCACTTCAAACACGTGGCCATCCACATTGACCAGGACGGGTATCTCCGCCTGATAGGTATAGCCCAGTTTGATGGCATACCACAGCGTGAACGACAGCAGGAGCATGACGAGGAAAGGCACGGAGATGAACTTGCGGAGCCGTTTCCACACGGGCGCCCATATCCGTTTCACCCACGCCGTGAAACGCGCCCACCACGGACGCATACGCTCCGTGAAACTCTCCCTCAACACGGCGGGTATCCCCTCCTGCTCTCCGAGCGGTCTGTCGCCGCCCGAATGCTTCTCCGGCGCCGGTGCGCCGGGCTGTATGCCGTTTTCTGCCATTGTCCGAAACCGTTTAAAACCGCAGTCTGCCCGCATCCCCAAGGGAATGCTTCCGGCAGGAAAGGCATGCGACTCTCCGAAACGCCGCTTTGCCAGATACAAAAATAGTAAGAAGACCGGAATAAACGCCCTCCTCCGCACCATTTTATTCATACCGAAACACCCTGCGTCCCGCATCTTCCGCAGGAAAGGCTCTCCGGGGCAGCACGGCCCGGCAATCCGCTCCGGAAAACGCCCTGCACCGCTCCCGGCCGTCCGACAGAACGGGGCTGCCAGTCTCCGTGAACAGACCGTTCTCCCGAAATACAGCGAGGCCGCGGTCACCCGCAGCCTCGCCTATCGTTTTCCCTCCGCGTGCAAACTACTTCTTTCCGGCCGCTTTCTCGGCGGCATAACGTTCGTTCAGCACAGCGAGCACCTCTTCGGTGATATCCATTGCGGGGTCGGCATGGAGAATGGGCCCCGACGCGGTCGTACTGATTATCATGGAGTATTTGTAATCGGCATTGTACTCCTTCAGATAATCCATGACCGCATAGTATATCCGGTTGTTCATCACCTGCTCCTCTTCGGCGAGTTCGCCCATCATCCGGTCGCGCGTAGCCAGCAGTTCCTGCTGCTGTTGCATCAGTTTCTGCTGCATCTCCTCGGCGGTAGCCCGCGTAACGAGCCCCTTCTGTATCTTGTCCTGCGCCTCCAGCATATCCTTCTCCAACTGCTGGGATTTGGCGTTAAGCTCGCGTTCGGCCTTGTTGGCCTTGGCCTGGAAGGCATTGCTCAAATCCTGGGCAAGCAGATAATCCAGCATCAGCGAATCTATCTGGATATAAGCCACATTGGGTCTTTCGCTCCGTACTTCGACCGCCGCTGCCGCCTCCGGTTCCTGACCGGTCGCCGCAGGAGCCTGCTGCCCGCCGTTCCGGCAAGCGGTAAAAGCCAGCAGCACCGCTGCCGCCACAACTATTTTTCTCATCGCGTATGGTTTTATTTTCGTTCGTTACGGAGAGCAAATATATGAATTTTCTCTATGTTTGCATTACGCAATCCACAAAATCGTCAGGAACCATGTACGACTACATACAGGGCGAAGTCACGGAGCTGACGCCTGCCTACGCCGTCGTCGAGGCGGGAGGCGTGGGCTACTACCTCGTCATTTCGCTTCAAACCTATGCCGAACTGGAACATCTCTCCTCAGCCCGCGTATATACCCATTTCGCGGTACGCGAAGACGCACAGACGCTGTACGGCTTCGCCACACGCGAGGAACGCGAGGTTTTCCGGCTGCTGGTCAGCGTCTCGGGTGTCGGGGGAAACACAGCTCGCATGATACTCTCCACCTACTCTCCGGCGGAGCTGGCCAACATTCTGGCAACCGAAAACGCCGTACTACTCAAGAACGTCAAGGGGCTCGGTCTGAAAACGGCCCAGAAAATCATCGTCGAGCTGAAAGACAAGGCGGCCGGACTGGGCAGTACCGGAACGGGCTCGCCCGCGCAGACCATCGCAGCCGGAACGGACGAAACCCGCACCGAAGCGACAGCGGCTCTCACGATGCTGGGATTCGGCAAGGCGGCTTCCGAAAAAGCCGTACAATCCATCCTGAAGGAGACCCCCTCCGCAGGGGTAGAGGAGGTCATACGCCTCGCACTCAAGAAACTGTAACCGAACGGACTTCAAAACGACAGACCATGAACATGAAAGGACTCATCGCAGCAACGCTCGTCGTCATCGTCCCCGCCTCCCTGCACGCGCAGGAGCCGCTCATCCCGCAAAACTTCCTGCAAACCGCCCCGGAAGCCTATTACCATTACGAGCCAAACGTTTTGGAGTGCGTCGAATGGCTGACGGAAACCCCTCTCGAAGCCGACAGTTTCGACCGCCGGACAATCGGCAAATTCATCGACACCTGGCTTCGAGAGACACCGAGTATCCGGATAAGCCTCGACCCGACACTCACCGCGTTCCTCGACGACGCCAAATACTTCGAGGAACAGATGACCGTTTATACAGGCGGGTATGCAGCCGGATTACTCGAACTGAAAAGCGAAAACGGCACGCTCGGCAAAATGACGCTCTCTCCGCGCGGTCTGTCGGACGAAGACCGGACCGCAGGGGCCACGCGGGCCATCGAATATTCGATAGCGTTTTACGACCGGAACCGCGACCTGCTGGGACGGAACGGCAAACTCGAACGACTCAAAAAGATGCAGGAAAAGGGTACGCTCCGCCAATACGTCGAAGCGAACCTCTACCGCCCGGACGACAAATAACCCGGCACTCGCCGCATCCGACGGTACCGGATACGTAACGG